>Ga0184632_10000033_pt1 | contig 38711 bp, 36 predicted proteins | sample PLM31_50_b1_FD_133153 | JGI IMG/M metagenome (GOLD analysis project Ga0184632, IMG submission 133153) | Groundwater sediment microbial communities from an aquifer in East River, Colorado, USA - PLM3-1_50_b1 | ecosystem: Environmental > Terrestrial > Soil > Riparian zone | place: USA: East... | reverse complement strand
GTCACGCGCGAGGTCGGCCTGATCTCGGGTGCCGATCTCGCACGTATGGAGCGCTACGAGGCGGACGGTACGGTGACGGGAGTCGCCGGGTGGAGCAGGCACGACGAGCAACTGGCCGTGGGCACGCGTTTCGCCCTCGAGGGAGTGAGCGTCGCCGCACTGGTGTTGGAGACGAGCGGTCCAGTCCGGATAAACGGTTTCGACCAGGCCTCGGGGGCAATCGCACAGGAGGCTCGCGAGCTGGGAATCCGTTCGTCGGTCGGCTGCCCAATCGTCGTCGCAGGGCGACTGTGGGGCGTGATCGCCGCCTCATCGAGGAGCGACGTGCCGTTCCCCGCGGAAACGGAATCGCAGATGGCGGAGTTCACCGAGCTCGTCGCCACCGCGATCGCCAACGCAGAGAACCAGGCCGAGCTCCGTGCCTCCCGCGCTCGCATCGTGGCTGCTTCCGACCTGACCCGTCGCCAACTCGAGCGAGATCTGCACGACGGCGTGCAGCAGCGTCTTGTCTCGCTCGCGCTCGGGCTGCGTGCCGCGGCGTCCCGAATCCCGTCGGGGCTCGACGAGCTTGAAGAGGAGCTCGCGCAGGTCGCGTCCGGCCTCGGCGGCGTGCTCGACGACCTGCGTGAGATCTCGCGTGGAATTCACCCGGCGATCCTGGCCGAAGGCGGCCTCGGGCCGGCGCTGAACACCCTCGCGCGCCGGTCTGCGATCCCGGTCGACGTCGACGTACAAGTCGACGGCAGGCTGCCGGACCGCTTCGAGGTGGCAGCCTACTACGCCGTCTCGGAAGTGCTCACAAACGCGGCCAAGCACTCGCACGCGTCGGTCGTCCGTGTCGCGGCGGCGACGCGCGATGGGACGCTCTACCTATCCGTGCGCGACGACGGGATCGGAGGAGCAGATCTGGCAGGCGGTTCGGGCCTGGTCGGGCTAAGGGACCGGGTGGAGGCGCTTGGCGGCAGGTTAGTCCTGCGGAGCCCGCGCGGCGAGGGCACCCTGCTCGAGATCGAGCTCCCGCTCGTCTAGGAAGCACTCCCTCAGGCGGCATCCTTCGGGCTAGCCGGTAGTGCAGTCGGCCGCTGGCGGTGATGCCAATCCGCTCCCGGGCCAGACACCCTTGTCTGGTGAGCCCCGACACGAGGATTACAGCTGACCCAAAACGCTGGCAGGCACTCGCGGTCCTCGGGATCGCGTATCTGATGGTTGTCCTGGACGTGTCGATCGTGAACGTTGCGCTGCCGTCCATTCAGAGGAGCCTCCACTTCTCGACCTCGGGTCTGGAGTGGGTGGTCAGCGGGTATGCACTTACGTTCGGTGGCTTCCTGCTCCTGGGCGGCCGCTTGGGTGACCTGCTCGGCCGGCGCCGCGTCTTCATGGCGGGGCTTTTGCTCTTCTCCGTCCTTTCGCTCCTCTGTGGCCTCTCGGTCTCAGCAGGGATGCTTGTCGCGCTGCGCGTGCTTCAAGGTGCGGCCGGCGCGCTCCTGTCCCCGTCCGTCTTCTCGATCGTGTCGGTTACGTTCGAGGAGGGATCTGAGCGCAACAAGGCGCTCGGGATCCTCGGAGCGATCGCCGGCTCCGGAGCCGCGATCGGCTTGCTGTTCGGCGGCGTGCTGACAGAGTTCGTGGGGTGGGAGTGGATCTTCTTCGTCAACGTTCCGATCGGGCTCGCCGTGTTGCTGGTCGTGCCGAGGTTCGTGCGCGAGAGTCACGCGCCCGAGTTGCCGCGGCACTTCGACGTCGCCGGCGCGGTGACCGTAACCGGAGGGCTGATGCTGTTGGTGTTTGCACTCACGCGGGCCCCAACCGTGGGGTGGGGTTCTGTGGAGACGATCGCCTCGTTCGTCGGCTTCGCCGTGCTGATTGCAGCTGCCCTCCTCATCGAGCAGCGCTCGCGCTCACCGCTCATCGACCTGAACATTTTCCGCCGCCGCACGCTGACCGGCGCAAACCTGATCGGTCTCATGCTCGGGACGATGCTCTTCGGGGTGTTCTTCCTGCTCACGCTGTACCAGCAGGACGTGCTCGGCTTCTCGCCGCTCAGGACCGGCGTCGGCAATCTCGCGATCGCGCTTACCGTGATCGCCGCGTCCGCCATCTCACAGGCGCTCGTCACCCGAGTTGGCGTGAAGCCGGTGCTGACCTTCGGCCTAGTCCTCCTCGGCGGTGGGCTTGCCTACTTCACGCAGATTCCGGTTAACGGCTCGTACTTTGCGAACCTCTTCCCCGGCTTTCTGCTGACCGGCGTCGGGCTCGGGTTCTCCTTTGTCCCGGTGTCCATCGCGGCACTCACCGGTGTAACGGGCAGGGAGGCAGGCCTGGCCTCGGGACTGATCAACACGAGCCAGCAGATCGGCGGCGCACTCGGGCTCGCGATCCTGACGACGGTCGCGACCACACGAACGAACAATCTGCTCGCGGGCGGCGTCGCGAGGCCCACCGCACTCACGGACGGCTTCCGGTTGGCCTTCTGGGTCGGTGTCGGGTTAGCCGTGATCGCCGTGATCTCGACACTCGTCGTACTCAGGCGTGAGGAGCCTCTGCTCGAGGCGGAGCCCGGCGACTCGCGCGCCGATGAAGCAAGCGACGAGCAGGTCGCTGCCTGAGATGATCTGCTCCAAGGGAGGAATGCGATGACCACGCCAATCGACCGCGATGAGGTGCAGCGGTTGCTCGGCAACGGCGCCCAGCTCGTCGAAGTGCTGCCGGAAGCCGAGTACGAAGATGAACACCTCCCGGGTGCGATCAGCATCCCACTGAAAACGCTCGACGCCGAGACCAGCCGCCGGTTGGTGCGCGAGCGGCCGGTGATCGTTTACTGCAACGACTACCAGTGAGACCTGTCGCCACGAGCCGCGGCGCGGCTCGAAAGCCTCGGTTTCAAGGACGTCTACGACTATGTCGCCGGCAAGGCCGACTGGGGTTCGTTCGGGCTCCCGATCGAAGGCCGCCGCAACAGCGTCACCCGCGTCGGCGCACACATGCGCACCGACGTCCCAACCTGCGGTCTCGGCGACGTGCTCAGCGAGGTTTGTGAGCGCGTCCGCGAAGCCGGCTGGGACACCTGTTTCGTGGTCGACGAGCGGGGCGTCGTGCTTGGCCGGCTCGGCCGCTCTGCCCTGGCACGCGACGGCGATGCTTCCGTCGAGGAAGCGATGACGCCCGGGCCGAGCACGGTGCGTCCCAGCTTCGGGCTCGACGAAGCCGTCCAACGAATGCAGACCCAGAGCCTGACCAGCCTGCCGGTGACCCGCTCCGACGGGGTGCTCGTCGGAGTGGTCCGACGCGAAGACATCTTTAGATCAGATTGATCCTCATCACAAAGGAGTGAGCATGACTCGCAGCAGATCAATGACCTTCCTCGCAAGCGTGGCAGCGTTACCGCTCGCCGTTCTGGCCGTCGCCGGGTGCGGAGGCGCGAGCGGATCGCCGGCGCCCCCGACGACCAAAGACGGACGGCCGGCAACGATCGGCGTCGCGAACGAGGGGCTCGGGAAGATCCTCGACAACTCGCAGGGCCACACCCTCTACCTGTTCCAGAAGGACTCCGGGACGACGAGCGCATGCACCGGCGCTTGCGCCGCCGACTGGCCGCCGCTCCGGGCGAACGGGACGCCGAAGATCGGTAATGGAGTGAATGCCTCGCTGATCGCAACCATCACGCGCTCGGACGGAAAGCCGCAGATCACTTACAACGGCCACCCGCTCTACCTCTTCGTGAAAGACCAGAAGGCCGGCGACACGAACGGGGAGGGCCTGACGGCGTTTGGCGGCAGTTGGTTCGCCGTCTCTCCGGCGGGGAACCAGGTCACCGGCCAGGCAACGAGCCCCCCTGGCGGCTATGGCTACTAGAGACCCGCGAGGGTGACCTACGCGGCCGGACATGCCCATTCGCTGCCTGATCGTTGATGGCAGCCATGCATTCCACGGTCACCATCCGCAAAGTGGCTAGCGGGAGTCGAGGAAAGTGATGACGGCGAGAACGCGACGTTGATCGTCCTCCGTCGCCGGTAGGCGCAGCTTCGTGAGGATGCTGTGCACGTGCTTCTCGACCGTCCCCTCGGTGATCCAGAGCTGATGGGCGATGCCGGCATTCGAGCGGCCCTCGGCCATGAGCGAGAGCACCTCCCGCTCGCGCGGTGAAAGGACCTCGAGCGGGTCTTCGACGCGACGAGCAGCGACGAGCTCCTGGACGAGCACGGGATCGACGACCGACCCTCCCTTGACGATCCGCTCGAGCGTCTCGATGAATTCGTCCACGTCCGTCACGCGGCTCTTCAGCAGGTAGCCGCTGCGTTCGCCGCTGGCGAGCAAGTCCGTGGCCTGTTCGACCTGGACGTGCGCAGAGAGAACGAGAATCGCGGTCTGCGGGAATTCTTCGCGGATCACGCGTGCGGCGTCGAGGCCTTCGCTCGTGTGGCTGGGCGGCATCCGGATGTCGACGATCGCGAGATCGGGGTGGTGCTCGCGAACGAGCTCGAGCAGCTCGGAGGCGGTGCCGCACTGGCCCACGACCTCGAAGCCGGAGCGTTCGAGCAGGCCCGCCAGGCCTTCGCGGAGGAGGACGTCGTCGTCCGCCAGCACCGCCCGTGTCTGGCTTGTCGTCACAGCGACGATTATGGGCTACGGCGCAGCACGTCGCTGCACGTCGAGCCGCCGGTTCGAGCTGCGGTGGCTGGCGGATAGCAGGTAGCCCGAGATTCGGGACGGTCGGGGGTCCCAACGGGGGCTGGCCGTGAAGACACGCGCGGACCGCACCGCGATCGTTGCTGCACGTACCGAACCTCGGAAAAAGGAGCCCACAAGCGATGCCTTTCCCAAGCAAGATCCGAACACGTCCCCGAGGAAGGGTTGTGCTCGCCGTCGTCGGCGCCGTGGTGGCGATCGCCGCAGTCGCGAGTGTGTCGACTGGTGGTCAAGCGGCCGCGCTAGGCCAGCCGCCGCCCGAGTGGGGCGAGAACGCGGGCTCCTGGCCGGCACACAACTACGACCTTTCGAACACGCGCGCCACGACCCAGACACCGATCAATTCGCAGACGGTGTCGAAGCTGAAGGTGAAGTGGCGCTTTGCGTTGAAGGGTGCGAGCGGTTTTGGCGACTTTGCGTCGACGCCGATTGTGCTCAACGGCACGGTCTATCTCCAGGACCTGAACTCGAACGTGTATGCGCTCGATCGCTCGAGCGGCAAGCTCGAGTGGAAGCACGCGTTCAACAAGCCGAGCGTCGGGCCGAACGGGATTGCGTACGGTTACGGACGCATCTACGGCGCGACCGCGGCGAGCGCATTTGCGCTCGACCCCCAGACCGGAAAGCAGCTCTGGGCGCGGAAGCTGACCCGCAATAACCAAGAGGGCATCGACATGACGCCCCAGGTCTACGACAACACCGTCGTCTTCAGCACGGTGCCGGGCAACGTGTCGTCGTTCTACAAGGGCAACGGGGACGGCATCGTCTGGGCGCTCGACGCCGCCACTGGCAAGCCGAAGTGGAAGTTCAACACGATCTCCGACGGTGCCAAGCTGTTCGGCAACCCGAAGGTCAACAGCGGCGGCGGCCTCTGGTATCCGCCCTCCGTCGACAGCCAAGGGCGCGTCTTCATCTCGATCGCCAACCCGGCCCCGCTGTACGGCACCCCCAAGTTCCCGAACGGATCGAGCCGGCCCGGCCCGAACCTCTACACGAACTCGATCGTCGCCCTCGACGGCCAGACCGGGAAGATGCTCTGGCATCAGCAGGCGATCGCGCACGACGTCCGCGACTACGACCTGATGATCCCCGCGATCATCGCGACCGTTCCGATCCAGGGTGTCCAGACCGAGATCGTGCTGGTCGCCGGCAAGATGGGCAAGGTCTACGCCTACCGCGCCGACAACGGACAGCGTCTCTGGACGCGCCCGGTCGGCAGGCACCTGAACGACACCGGGCCGCTGCCGCGCAAGATCATCACGATTTACCCGGGTGATCTGGGCGGGGTGGAGACGCCGATGGCGCTCGCTGACGGCCGACTCTTCGTGCCCTGGCTCGACTTTCCGACGCGCGCTCGCGCGACTGGCCTTCCGGGCGGGATCGCCGGCAGCGTGGCCGGCCTCAACACCGGCCGGGGCGGGTTCACCGCGATCGACGCCGCCACGGGCAAGGTGCTCTGGCAGCAGAAGCTGCCCTCGATGGACTTCGGGGCGGCCACGGTCGCCAACGACGTCGTCTTCACCAGCGACTACGCCGGCACGATCTACGCCTTCGACACCCAGACCGGCAAGACGCTCTGGACGGCGAAAGCCCCCGCCGGCATCAACTCCTTCCCGGCGATCGACGGCGACACCCTGCTCGTCGGTGCAGCCGCGCCCGGGTTCCTCAAGAAGCCGCAGTTCCAGCTGATCGCCTACTCGCTCCCGTAACCGACCATCAATCCGCAGGAGGCACTGCAATGAGACAGCTCATCACCCGTTCGATCTCCACGCTCGCAGCGGTTGCGATCGCGGCTCTCACCCTGGTGCCGCTCGCTACGGCACAGAGCGACCGCCAAGCGCGCGCAGCCGCGACCACAGTCCAGGTCAAGGGCGGCGAGTTCTTCTTCAAGCTCTCGACCAAGTCGATCGCGAAACCCGGCACGGTCACGTTCGTGTTCAAGAACATCGGCCATGTGTCGCACGACTTCAAGATCAACGGCAAGAAGACGCCGCTGATCCAACCGGGCAAGACGGCGAGGCTCGTCGTCGCGTTCAAGAAGAAGGGCAAGTTTTCCTACCTCTGCACCGTCCCTGGACATGCCGCTGCGGGGATGAAGGGCGTCTTCACGGTTCGCTGACCACGAGAGGGTGCCTCCGGCGTTTGCATCGACGTCCGGCGGCACACCTCACGTCGCATCGCTCGAAAGGAGAACGCACGATGAGCAATCAACCCGAGATCCTCTACACCGCCGAAGCAACCGCGACAGGCGGTCGCGAAGGTCATGCCCGGACGAGCGACGGTCGCGTCGACGTCGACCTCGACGTGCCTCGCGAGATGGGAGGGGCGGGCGGGCCGGGGACGAATCCCGAGCAGCTCTTCGCCGCCGGCTATGCGGCCTGTTTCCAGTCGTCGCTGCTGCGGTTCGCCTCCGGGCGCAAGCTGGACCTGAGCGGCTCGCGTATCACCGCACGTGTCGGGATCGGGCCGCTCAAGAGCGGCGGCTTCGGCTTGGCGGCCTCGCTCGACCTCGATGCCCCACAGATCGGCCGCGACGAGGCTTTCGACCTGATGGCCCTCGCGCACGAGAGCTGCCCATATTCTCGGGCAACACGCGGCAACATCGAGGTCACACTCACCGTGGGCGGCATGACCGCCGAGCGCCAGGCGGCCTGAGCCAATGCGCGTCAGCGGTCGCCGGAAGAGTAGAAGGCAACGGCGAGAATCGCGTAGGCGACCAGGAGGATCATTCCGCCCCCGCGGGTCGTTCTCCCACCCCTGAGAACGAGCGCCGGAAGGGCAGCCGCTACTCCCATGGCTGCGAGCTCAACGGGCCGGAAGCTGAGGGCCAGCGGTTCGAAGCCCCAGGAGATCAGGACAACCAGGGGGATCAGGAGGCCCGCGATCTGAGCGCTCGAGGCTAGGGAGATCTCGACCGCGAGCATGACCCCTTCCTCGTCGCGCGAGTAGCACCGCGCTGCCATGCTCGGTTGCGTTTCCGATGATCGCGACGATCACGACAGCGACGAAGAACTCCGATAGGTGCGCCTGGTTCGCAAATGATTGGAGCGTGCCGACGAGCGTCTCGGTGATGAAGGCGGTCACTACTGTTGCGGCTCCGAGCACAATGAGGGCGGTAGGCAAGGGCCAGCTGTCGCGTTCCCGTTCAGAGGGCGAATAGAGCGCCCGCTGGCGCCGGAGTGCGTAGCGAGTCACGACTACGCGGACGATCAGGAGCAGCACGGCGATAGGAAGCGAGAGCTCGGCGAGCGCTCGGCGGTCCGGATTGCCGTGGAAACCCGGCGCCGCAGCGATAAGTACGAGGACGATGGCGACTGCCACGAGGCCGAGCGATATGGCGGCAGACCTCCGATCGATGGTGCCCGTCCGGCCGAGCAGAAGCGTGAAGCCCAGGACGAGCAGGAGGTTGCCGGCGATCGAGCCCACGAGCGACGCCCGCACGATTTCGGTCAAGCCATGGGCGACGGCGACGATCGCAATGATGAGCTCTGGCGCGTTGCCGAACGTCGCATTCAGGAAGCCTCCAATCCCCGGACCGGTGTAGCCGGCGAGGTTGTCCGTCGCCTCACCGATCAGCCACGAGACCGGAATCAGCGCCGTCCCGGCAAGCACGAACAGCGTCATTTCGCCGACCGCATTGAGCCGATCCAGAACGACCACGAGCGGCCCGAGCAGGAGCAATGCGAGTCCCGCCCCGCGAACAACGTTCGTGCCTGACCCGCCCACGGTCATCCTCCTACGCGATACCCGGTGGCCTCGTGTTTCAGCGAATCCCGGCGAGGCCAGGCGAATGGGTCACGCTTCTCCTTTGGCGGTGTTCACGCGCGGAGCCGCCTGCGGGCGCCGGGCAACCGCGCGCGAACCTCTCGTGCGAGGGCGGGCAGGCGGGGGCGTCTGTCCAGAGCGCGACTCCTCGAGTGACCGGCTCGCCGCGAGGTAGCGCTCGAGGGTCGCCGGCTCCGGATCGTCCGAGAGGGCCAGCACGGCGTCAACAAAGTCTTGGAGTGCGCCTCGCTCTGGAGGTGTAAGCCCGGCGCGACTCATGAGAAGTGCGCCGCGACTTCGAACGCGAGCAGCATGAGGAGCGCCGCGAAGGGGATGATGAACGCAAGGACGGCGCCCACCAGAATGGCGGGCGTCTTGGGGCTGGCGCCTTCGTCTGCGATCTCGCGGAGGTGTTCGGCCTCGTGCACGGTCGCATGGATCGGGTGACGAATCAGGCTTTCGTGCGGCGGCACGTCTGAGGACTGATCGTCTTGCACGTCGCAGACGATCGCTCTGGCGACCGCTCACGTCTTCACCGCCAGCGCCCAACTCCACTACCCGCCAGCAGGAATCCGAGGACTGCGGTCAGCAACCGGGCACGACGGCCGCTAGCTGCGATGCCGCGTCGTAGTTGCCGCCGCGACGCTGTTCGGGTCACGCTCGGACGCAATCGAAAGGACGGCTCGGTCAGATGAAACGTCTCGGAACCGCTTCAATCATAGGTCTACTCGTTGTCATCGTCGTTCTCGCCGCGGGTTGTGGCGGCAGCGGTAGCAACAGCTCAAGCGCTGCACCGGCGTTTTCGTCGAGCGAGCTCGCGAGCCTGCCGACGAAGAACTGGATCACGAACGGCGGCTCGATCTCGAACCAGCGCTACTCACCGCTCTCCCAGATCAACGCCGGAAATGTGGGGCGGCTCAAAGGCATCTGGCACATCCACTTGCGCTCCGGGAGCGCGGGGAAGTACTCCGGCGAGGGCCAGCCGCTCGTCTATAAGAACGTGATGTACGTCGTCACCGGCGCCGACGACGTGTTTGCGATCGACGCGAAGACGGGCGCCAAGAAATGGACCTACCGCGCGAACCTGAATCAGAAGATTGCGACCATCTGCTGCGGCTGGGACAGCCGCGGTGTTGCACTCGGCGACGGCAAGGTCTACGTCGGCCAGCTCGACGGCAAGCTCGTCGCGCTCGATCAGAAGACGGGCCGGGTCACGTGGTCGACGCAAGTGGCGCGCTATCAGCAGGGCTACACGATCACCAGCGCGCCGCTCTACTACAACGGGCGCGTCTACACCGGCCTCTCCGGCGGCGAGTATGGGATCCGCGGCCGCCTGACGGCCTTCGACGCCAAGACGGGCAAGGAAGACTGGCGCTTCTACACGATCCCGGGCCCCGGTGAGATCGGCCACGACACGTGGCCTGCGACCGGAAACGCCTGGAAGCACGGCGGTGCACCCGTCTGGCAGACGCCCGCCGTCGACCCGAAGCTCGGGCTGCTCTACTTCTCTACCGGGAACGCATCGCCCGACTTCAACGGCGCAGCGCGCGCGGGCGACAACCTCTTCACGTCGTCGATCCTCGCGATCGACGCCAAGACGGGCAAGTACCGCTGGCACTTCCAGGAGGTCCACCACGACATCTGGGACTACGACGCTCCCAGCCCGGTCGTGCTGTTCAATGTCTCTGTCGGCGGTCGCGAGCGTCAGGCAATCGCCGAGACCGGCAAGACGGGCTGGGCGTACATCCTCGACCGTGAGACGGGCAAGCCTCTGATCGGGATCGACGAGCGCCCGGTGCCTCAGGCGCCGGCCCAGAAGACCGCTGCGACGCAGCCCTATCCCCGGGGTGACGCCACGGTAGCGCAGTCGGTTTCCCCCAACGCCTTCCGCAGCTATGCGTCAACCCTGCCGAAGGGAACGCGGCTCGTGAACGGAGGCCGCATCTTCACTCCGTACACTCCCGGCGGCACGGCTCTTACGACGCCGAGCGACCTTGGCGGCACCGACTGGCCGCCGATGAGCTTCAACCCGAAGACCTCGTATCTCTACGTGTGTGGGACGGAGCAGGCGCAGCTCTACGCCGGCGACAAGACGGCCGTCTTCAAGAGCGGCAAGACGTTCGTCGCCGGCACCGCCGCATCGCAGGCGGTGCCCGCCGGAACCTTCACCGCGATCGACGCGTCGACGAACCGAATCGCGTGGCAGAAGCACTTTTCCAACTCGTGCTACAGCGGCTCCACTACGACCGCGGGGAACATCGTCTTCGTCGGCCGGAACGGTGGGCAGCTACAGGCGTACAACGCCACGAACGGCCAGCTCAGGTGGAGCTTCCAGACCGGCGCCGGCGCCAACAACACTCCAACCGTCTTCTCGCTCGACGGGAAGGAAGTCGTCGCCTTCTACGCCGGCGGCAGCGCCCTCGCCGGCACGGCGCACGGTGACGACCTCTGGCTGTTCGGGCTCGACGGCAAGCTCGGGCCGGCCCGCCCGGGATCGCTCACCGGCGGCGTGGCGCATGCGGGTAACCAGAAGAAGTCGAAGCAGAAGGCGCCGAAGGCGCAGACGCCTGCTGCGAACGCATCGACCGTGAACGTGGGCGCGACCGAGTTCAAGTTCACGTTCTCCACGCAGACCGTCCGCACGGGCACGGTCACGTTCAAGGTCACGAACAACGGTGGCATCCCGCACAACCTGCTCATCAACCACAAGCAGACCCCCAACATCGACCCCGGCGCCACTGCCACCCTGAAGGTCACCTTCACGAAGCCCGGCAACTACTTCTACGAGTGCACGATTCCGGGTCACGCCGAGGCCGGGATGAAGGGCGTCCTGAAGGTCAAGTGACCAACCCGGGAGGTTGGGGGTGAAGACGAGCGCGGCCACCCGCACGGCCGCGCTCGTTGTCGGTCGGACGGGGAGCGCCTGATGCTGGCGGCCCTGATCAACGTACCGGCAGGCATCGGCTACCCGGTGCTCTTTGCCTTCGTGGCCGCCGAGTCGGCCGGCGCCCTCGTCCCGGGAGAGACGAGCCTGATCGTCGCAGCGGCGCTAGCGTCGCAGGGCCAGCTTTCGCTCCCACTCGTGATCGCGGTCGCCGCCGGGGCAGCGATCGTGGGCGACAACGTCGGCTACGTGATCGGGCGCAGAGGGCTTCGCCGGCTGGTCGACCGGCCGGGTCGCTGGGCGGCAGGTAGACGGCGGCTCGTCGAGCGCGGGGAGCAGTTCTTCGCTCGCCACGGCCCCGCCGCGGTCTTCTTCGGGCGCTGGCTGCCCGGGACGCGGGTCGTAATCTCCTGGCTCGCCGGGGCCGACCGGATGCCCTGGCCGCGCTTCCTGTTCTGGAACGCCCTCGGCGGGATCAGTTGGGCGAGCACGGTCGGCGTGCTCGCATACGTGCTCGGCCGAAGCGCATCTGGCTCACTGGGTGCGATCGGCTTCTTCGGACTCGGCGTCGCCATCCTCGTTTACCTCATCACCCGAGTCCGCCGCCGGTTGCGGGCGCGCTCCCCGAAACCGCCACCCGCACGAACGCCGGAACGCGCGCCGCGATGAATGGGGTGCGGGCCGAGCCGACGCCCGTTCGAGAGGTGGTCGACCGACTGGCGCACGGCCGCTACCGGCATGGCCGGCGCCGGCAACTTCAGCTGCCGTCCGAAGGCGAGCCGTTCGGGCGTGCGCGACCGCTGCTGCTCCTGCTGGGCCTGCCGACGCTCGGGCTGGCGTTGGCAATCAGCGTCCTCACGACCTACGGGCCGGTCGTCTTGATTCACCTGACGCAGTCGACGTCGCAGGTCGGCGCGCTGATCGGCGGCGAAGGTGCGTTTGCGCTGCTGATCCCGTTGGTCTCGGGCGCGGTCTCCGATCGGCTGGCGGGGTCGCCGGCGGTTCGACGCGTTCCGTTCATCCTCGCCGGCGCGCCACTCGTCGTGGCCGGACTCGTCGTGCTGGCGTTCAGCGGCTCGCAGTCACTCGCCGTCGCGTCGGTGCTCGCGTTCTTCGTCGGGTATTACCTGTACTACCCGCCCTACCGGGCCCTCTACGCGGATCTGCTGCCGCGAAGTATCGAGGCTCGCGCCCAGGCGAGCCAGGCGGTGCTACGCGGTGTCGGACTCGGCGTCGCCCTGCTCGCCGGCGGTCTCCTGCTTTCGGTCTGGCAGCCGCTTCCGTTCATGATCGCCGGCGCGACCGTTCTTGCCACGACGTTCGCTCTCGCGCCTGTAATCCGACTCGCGAGCCGCCGCCCGACCCCGGTCATCCGCTACAAGGCCGTCTCCGCCCCCAGGCTGCTGTTTCGGAGCCGGGAGCTGCGCGCGTTCGCGGTTGCAAACGCGCTGTGGGAGTTCAGCTTCACCGGTCTGAAGAGCTTCGTCGTGCTCTACGTGGTACGCGGCCTGGGCCTCTCCGCGTCGGTCGCCTCGGCCGTGATCGCCGTTGTTGCGGTCGCGTATGTGGCCGGGGCGCCGCTTGCCGGCCGGCTCGCTGATCGCTACGGCATCGTGCGGGTGCTCCGCGTCGCCGCGCTTGTCTACGGCGTCGGGCTCGTCGCCGGCGTCTTCCCACACACGCTGGCGCCTCTGCTGATCGGGCTCCCGGTCGTCGCTCTCGCGGGCGCGGTCTTGATGACGCTGCCGCAGGCGCTCGCGTTCACACTCGCGCCGACCGGAAGCGAGGGCGCCGTCGCAGGGTTGCAGGACTTCTCACGCGGCCTCGGCGTCGTGCTCGGCCCGGTCGCGGTCGGCATTGCGATCGACTTCTCCAGCAGCCAACTGAGCGCGACCCACGGCTACGCCGCCATGTGGCCCGTGATCGGGATTCCGGTCCTCGCCTCGCTGATCTTCCTGCGGAAGCTCGACGGCGCCGCCGCGGCCGGAAGCTGAATCACGACCACCACCCCATACCAGCCAGCATGTATGCGCGAATTCCCGCCAAGGGGGGCGGGAGATGGTCGCTGGCCGTGAAGACGCAGGCACGCTGAAAGAGGATCCTCACCGGCAAGCAACGACCGCGGCCAGAAAGGACTTCGCCATGGAGATGAATCTACTTCAGACCCTGCGGTTTCGGAGCACGCCGCGGCGGATGGAATCACGAACCGACCTGATCACGTGCTCGCTCTGCTTGCGCGTGCTCCGCGGGTCGGAGTGGATGGAAGCAGAGAGTGTCATCAGGGAGATTCGCTCCTACGAGCTCGAGGCGCTGCCGCGGCTGCAGTCCGGTGTGTGTGAGGCCTGTGCAGAATCGATCTTCAGCCGCAGGGCCCAGCATGAGCCTGTCGCGGCGTGACTAATCTGTTTGCACGCGACGTAAAGGAGCCGACGTGAGGACGCGCATGCTCGGGAGCGCAGGGCTCACAGTCTCGGAGCTCGGCCTCGGGTGCATGGGGATGTCCGAGTTCTACGGCCCCGGAGACGACTCGGAGTCGGTCGCTACGATCAGGCGCTCGCTCGAGCTGGGAATCACCTTCCTCGACACAGCGGACGCGTACGGGCCGTTCACGAACGAACGCCTCGTCGGGCGCGCGATCGAAGGCCGGCGCGATCAGGTGGTGCTGGCGACGAAGTTCGGGAGCGTGCGCGGCCAAAACGGGGAGCGGCTCGGGATCCGCGGGGATCCCGACTACGTCCGCCAGGCCTGCGACGCCTCGCTCGAGCGGCTCGGGGTCGACTCCATCGACCTCTACTACCAGCACCGGGTCGACCGGAACAGGCCGATCGAGGAGACGGTCGGGGCGATGGCGGAGCTGGTCGCTGCGGGCAAGGTCCGCCACCTCGGGCTCTCGGAGGCATCGCCCGCGACGATCCGGCGCGCGCACGCGGTCCACCCGATCTCTGCGCTCCAGACCGAGTATTCGCTCTGGTCGCGGGACCCGGAGGACGAAATTCTGCCGACGGTGCGGGAGCTGGGGATCGGCTTCGTCGCCTACAGCCCGCTCGGGCGCGGCTTCCTCTCGGGCCAGATCCGCTCACCGGAAGATTTCGCAGAGGACGATTTCCGCCGCGCCAATCCGCGCTTTCAGGGGGAGAACTTCGCGCTTAACCTCGAGCTGGTCGAACGGGTGCAGGCGATCGCAGACGAGAAGAACGTCACAGCGTCGCAGCTCGCCCTTGCCTGGGTGCTGAGCCGCGGCGACGACGTCGTCCCGATCCCGGGCACGAAGCGGCGCCGCTACCTCGAGGAAAACGCGGCCGCCGTCGAGGTCGAGCTCACGGCCGCCGAGATCGACGAGATCGAGTCGATCATGCCGAAAGGTGCGACCGCCGGCGAGCGCTACGCCGACATGTCGAGCGTCGGCCTTTGATGTACGTTGGCGCGTAAGGCGCACTCATGCAAAACCCGGTGACCGAAGACCGAGAGGATCGGCAGGAGAAGGCGAGCACGCCGCCGACGCCGGGCGGATCGTCGCCTCCGCCGCAGCAGCAGCTACCCCGTTTTCGCTTCAGCCGCCGTTGGATTCTCTTCGCCGTCGCACTTCTGGCCTTCAACTTCTATCTCGGCTCGCGTGCGACTCAACCGGCGTCCCGCGTCCGTGTTCCGTACAGCCCGTTCTTCCTGACGCAGGTGAGCGCCGGCCACGTCAAGGAGATCATGTCGAAAGGCACGGCGATCCAGGGCACGTTCACCCGCAAGCTGCAGTACGCAGGGTCGAAGCCGACGACGCGTTTCCAGACCGAGATCCCCGCGTTTGCCAACAACGATGCCCTGACGCGCGTGCTCGAGCAAAACCGCGTGGTCGTGAACGCCCAACCTCTGGATACCGGAGCGCCGTGGTGGCAGAACTTGCTACTCGGCTTCGGGCCGACGCTCCTCTTCATCTTCCTGCTGTTCTGGCTGATGCGGCGTGCTGGAAACGTTCAGAACGTTCTCGGCTCGTTCGGCCGCTCGCGCGCACGCCGGTATCAGCCGTCTGGCGACAAAGTAACGTTCGCGGACGTTGCTGGGATCGATGAGGCGAAGGCGGAGCTGTCGGAGGTGGTCGACTTCCTGCGTCACCCCGACAAGTACCGACGGCTCGGCGGTCGGATACCGCACGGCGTGCTGCTCTCCGGCCCGCCGGGCACGGGTAAGACGCTGCTCGCGCGGGCGGTCGCTGGGGAGGCCGACGTCCCGTTCTTCTCGATGGCGGCCTCCGAGTTCGTCGAAGCGATCGTCGGCGTCGGCGCATCTCGCGTACGTGACCTCTTCACGCAGGCGAAGGAGGCCGCCCCGGCGATCGTGTTCATCGACGAGCTTGACGCGATCGGCCGGTCACGCACGTCCGGCGTCGCCGGCTTCAGCGGCGGCAACGACGAACGCGAGCAAACGCTGAACCAGATCCTGACCGAGATGGACGGCTTCGACTCCTCGACCAGCGTGATCGTCGTCGGGGCAACCAACCGGCCCGACGTTCTCGACCAGGCCCTGCTTCGTCCCGGTCGCTTCGATCGGAGGGTTGCGGTGCAACCGCCCGACCGGGCCGGCCGCGAGGCGATCCTCAGAGTGCATACCCGCGGCGTGCCGCTCGGGCCCGACGTCGACCTCGGCAGAATCGCAGCGACGACGCCGGGCATGGTCGGCGCGGATCTCGCGAATCTCGCCAACGAGGCTGCGCTGCTGGCGGCACGACGGAACCACGACGTCGTCGACGAATCCGACTTCACCGATGCACTCGAGCGGATCGTGCTCGGCGCCGAACGGCAGGTGATGATCAACGCCGAAGATCGGCGCCTGACCGCTTACCACGAAGGTGGCCACGCGATCGTCGGGATGCTCACCGAGGGCGCCGATCCAGTCCGGAAGGTCTCGATCATCCCGCGCGGGGTGGCGCTCGGCGTCACGTTCTCAGCGCCAGAGAGCGACCGCTTCAACTACCGCGAGCCCGAGGTGAAGGCGAGGATCAAGGTCGCACTCGGCGGACGCGCCGCGGAGGAGGTCGTATTCGGCGAGACGAGCACCGGCGCCGAGTCGGATATCGAGCAGCTCACGGAAATCGCCCGCCAGATGGTCGGCCGCTGGGGCATGAGCTCGGCGATCGGCCCGGTCTCCGTGCTCCCGCGAGACGGCACCGGGCCCTTCCTGCCCGGCGCCGCCGAGGTCTCGTCGGATACACAACGTGTGGTCGATGAGGAGGTGCGCCGCATCGTCGAGGAATCGCACCAGCAGGTCATTGCACTCCTCCAGCAAAATCGGGGCAAGCTCGATTCGCTTGCAGCGGCGCTGCTCGAGCACGAGACCCTGGACGAGGAAGATGCGTACGCCGCCGCCGGCGTCCCGCGTGCCGCGACGGAAAGCCCCGACTCATACTCGGCGGCAGCTCGATCTCGGACCGACAGCTAGACGCCCGCCGCGAATAGCTTGAAGCCAGCGGGAAGGCGCAGACTCCGGCTGGCGGCCGATCGATTCGGCCGTTAGCCGTGATGCCCGACGAGCGCGTCTGAGCGAGGCTGAACGGATGGAGACTCCTGATCGTCTTCGTCGAGACGCAGCGCGCCGAATTCGCGTTCTCGTTCCGGTCGCGGCGCTCCTCTGCGCGGTCTTCGCCGCGACAGCGACTCAGGGTGCCGCGGCTGCATCGAGCGGTCTCACCGTCACCAACGGCGCAATCGCGAGCGGGAGCCTGCGACTGGGGGCCGTGACCACCAGCTCGAACTGGGCGGGCTACGCCGTCACCGGCCTCGACGCAACCACCGCGTCCTCAACGACCTTTACGAGCGTTTCGGGTCGTTGGGTCCAGCCGGCTGTGACCTGCACGACCGCCGGGGCGACGTATTCGGCGTTCTGGGTCGGTCTCGGCGGACTCTCCGACACGTCGCAAGCGCTCGAGCAGATCGGCACCCAAGCGACGTGCACGGCCGCGGGCAAGGCCAAGTACTCGATGTGGTACGAACTGGTTCCGGCCGCGAGTGTGGCGATCAAGTTCAAGGTCTTCCCGGGCAATGCGATCGCCGCCTCGGTCAAGGTCAACGGGACGCGTGTGACGCTCCAGATCAGGAACCTGTCGCGGCGGACCAACTTCACGAAGACTCTGCACATGGCCGCGCCGGATCTCTCATCCGCGGAATGGATCGCAGAAGCACCCACCGGCTGCAATGCCGCGGGATGCAGGCAGTTGCCCTTGGCGAACTTCGGCACCGTGACGTTCACCAGGGCTTCGGCGACCTCTGGCGGTCACACGGGCACGATCAGCGATGTCACTTGGTCCTCCTCTTCGATCGATCTTGTAGAGCCCCCCAGCGGACCACCCACCGCCGCGACCGTTGCAAGCGGAGCGCTTCCATCCGCGCTCTCTGTCGACGGTGCATCTTTCGCCGTCACGTGGCAGGAGGCCCTCGCGACGCCATCGCCGCCAATCGGTATGCCGGGTTAGCCGGGAGCTAGGCGGTCGGCGGCGGTGCGGTCGATTCGCGGACGACGAGGCGCGTCGCGAGCTCGATGTGGAGTGTTTCGAAGCGTTGCCGCTCGAGCAGCCGGGTCAGGAGGCTGACTGCGGTCCGTCCCATCTCCGCGAGCGGCTGACGGACGGTCGTCAGCGCCGGCGTCACGATCGTCGCGTGCTCGACGTCGTCGAAGCCCACGATCGAGAGGTCGTCCGGCACGCGTAGACCGCGCGCTCGCGCCGCCTGAATGGCGCCGATTGCGATGTTGTCGTTGAACGCGAAGATCGCGGTCGGCGGCTCGGGGAGGTCGAGGAGGTGTTCCGCGGCCTCACGGCCGGGAACGATCTCGGGCTCGGCTCGCACCTCGAGTGCGGGATCCGGCAGGACTCCCGCGGCCGCCAGCGCCGCGCGGTAGCCGCGGCGACGATCCTCGGTAGCCAGCCAGCCGCGCGGGCCGGAGATCTGCGCGATCCGCCGGTGTCCGAGCTCGAGCAGGTGCCGCATCGCCTGGTCGGCGCCCGACGTGTGCGCCGCTGACACCGACGGGATCCGTTCGTCGAGCGGCATCAGCGGGTCGAGCACGACGAACCGATAGCCGCTGTCGAGCAGCCGCTCGAGCTCCTCGCTCGTCTCCTCGGGCAGGATGATCAGCGCGCCGTCCGTCAGGCCGTGCAGCCGGTCGAGCACCGAGACCTCGCGGTCGTGCTCGTGGCCGGTGGGCGAGAGCACGATCTGGAGGTCACGCTCGGAGAGCGCCTCAGCCGCCCCAGCAAGGATGGCCGAGAAGTACGCCGGATAGACGAGCGGGACGAGGATGCCGATCAGGCCGGTGCGGCCGGCCGAGAGGCCGCGGGCGCTTCGATTGGCGGTGTAGCCGTTCTCCCGGATGACCCGCGTGACGAGGCCGCGCGTCTCGTCTGAGACGTCGCCCCGACCGTTGAGGACACGCGAGACGGTGGCGATGGAGACGCCTGCCAGCTCGGCGATGTGGCGAATGGTCATGCGCTGGGATGCGACCTGGGCCATCCATGCCATTGAAGCATGTTCCGGAACGTTCCGGAACCCTGCAACCTGGATTTTGCGGCAATTTTGCGAGATCGGCCTTGACTTTCTGGTGAAGAACGTGCAACCGTTCCGGAAACGTTTCCGGAGTCCCTGGTTACCCGCCCCCACGCTGGGCGAGAAAGGACAGCCGATGCGACGCAGCATCCGTTCCACCCGTTGGGTCGCACTCGCCGTCGCTGCGGCTTGTGCCGCTCTCGCGACGGTTCTCACAGCAGCCACCCCCGCAGCCGTAGAGAGGGGAGGCGCCTCCGCGGCCCATCCCTGCCTCGTCATGACGGGCTCCGGGGACCCGGCTTTCATCAAGAACTTCAACCCGTACACCGCGACGGGCCAGCCCAGCGGCTCCTTCGTCCAGGGCGCGTTCTACGAGCCGCTGATCATCACCCCCCAGGGCGGCCTCAAGCCGGTTCCCTGGCTTGCCCGCAACTGGAGCTGGAGCAACGGCAACAAGACGCTCAACCTGAACATCGCCAAGGGCGTCAAGTGGTCGGACGGCAAGGCGCTCACTGCGGCCGACGTCGTCTACAGCCTCACTGCCGGACGTCAGGACAAGCTCATGGACCGCGTCGGTCTCGTCGGCGCGGCCAACGACATCGTCTCGATCACGGCGAAGGGGGCGTACAAGGTCCTGATCACGCTCAAGACGCCGGACTCGCAGTTCATCTCGTCGACGGTCAACCGGCAGTTCGTCGTTCCGCGGCACATCTGGTCGAAGGTGAATGACGTCGCGAACTTCACGAACTCCAACCCGGTCAGCTCGGGCCCGTTCAACCGCATCACACGCTTCACGTCGCAGGACTACGTCTTCGGCAAGAACCTGCGCTACTGGCGGAAGGGGATGCCGAAGATCCGGTGTCTCGAGTACGTCCAGGCATCGTCGAACGACGCTGCGCTCGCCCTGATCCAGAGCGGTCAGGTCGACTGGACGCACAACTTCGTCCCCAACGTGGAGAAGGCGTATGTCGCGAAGGACCGGAAGCACTTCCATGCGTTCTACGCGACGACTGCGTATCCGATCTCGCTCGTCCTCGACACGACGAAGTATCCGTACAGCATGGTCGCGTTCCGCAAGGCGCTCAGCCTCGCGATCGATCGCAAGACGGTGTCGAAGCTTGGTGAGTACGGCTATGCGCCCCCGACCGACGCGATCGGCCTGAGCGGTCTCTTCCCCAAGTGGGTGACCGACCCCGCGGTGAAGAAGCTGGCGAAGAAGATGGCGGCGTACAACCCCTCCGGAGCGAAGAAGCTTCTGACCGATGCCGGTTTCACGTACAGAGGCAGCCGGCTGATCGATCCGAAGGGAGATCCGGTCAAGCTCGACATCCACGTGATCTCGGGTTGGTCCGACTGGGTCGCCTCGAACCAGATCATCACCAGGAACCTCCGCAGCATCGGGATCGACTCCGACGTCGCGTTGGAGCCGGACTGGGGTGCCTGGTGGCCGAACGCAAGCTCAGGCAAGTTCCCGACGCTGCTCTGGCAGGGCGGGTCGCAGGGCTCCCCGTACGGGTTCTTCTACGCGAACCTCTCCCGGAACGCGTACATCCCGTCCGGGCAGGATGCGACGGCGACGGGCAACTGGCAGCACTTCGCCGACGAAAAGGCGACCGGCCTGCTCGATCAGTGGAAGGTGACGCTCAACCCGGCGAAGCAGAAGCGAATCGCCACGCAGCTGCAGAAGGTCTGGTTGAACCACTTGCCGATCGTGCCGCTGTTCATCGGACCGCGGTGGTCGACCTACAGCACGAAGTACTTCCACTGCTTCTGCACGAAGAAGAACTACTACGGCGATCCGATCTTCACGACCTTCCCAGACAACATCCTCTCGTTCACCAGGATCTGCCCGGGCGGCAAGGCCGGCGCATGAGAGCCTCTTCGTAAAGACACCAACGGCGGGCGGTTCTTCCGCCCTCACCGCCCGCCGTCTACCCTCCGAGGACCGAACAATGCGCTGGTTCGCCCGTCGGCTCGCTTTCTACGTCTTCGCGCTCTTCGTCGCGCTGACGCTCAACTTCCTGCTCCCACGCTTGATGCCCGGCAGCCCGATCGACGGCATCCTGCAGCACCTGAGCCCGTCGCAGATCTCCGCCAATCCCGGAATCATCCAGACCTACCAGACGCTGCTCGGTGGCGGGGAGCAGTCGATCTGGCAGGACTACGTCACGTACTTGCATCGGATCGCGAACTTCGACTTCGGCATCTCGACGTCCAACTACCCAGCCCCTGTATCGGACGTAATCGCCCGGACGCTGCCGTATTCGATCTTTCTCGTCGGCGTCGCCTTCTTGCTTGCATTCGTTGTAGGCACGGCCGTCGGGATGGTCGCCGCCTGGCGCCGCGGCGGCATCGTCGACAGCGTGCTCGTGCCGGTCTTCATGGTGCTCAGTGCGTTTCCCGCATTCTTCACGGCACTGCTCGGGCTCTATTTCTTCGGACTGAAGCTGAACTGGTTCCCGATCCAGCACGCGTACGACACCGGCCTCAGTCCAGGCTTCAACTGGACCTTCCTTTCGAGCGCGCTGGATCACGCAGCCCTGCCGGTCCTCGTCGTAGTCGCGGCGTACGCAGGTGGGTGGGTGCTCAACATGCGCACGGTGATGATCAACACGGTCGGCGAAGACTATGTGACGATGGCGCACGCCAAAGGGCTACGCGACCGTCGTGTGATGACACGCTACGCGGGGCGCAACGCGATCCTCCCGCCGCTGAACGGCTTCGCCGCGCTCTTCGCCAGCGCGGTCGGCGGGCTCGTCTTCGTCGAGTACATCTTCAGCTATCCCGGCGTGGGCTTCACCCTCCAGCAGGCGGTGCTCGGAAATGACTACGCCCTCGCGCAGGCGATTCTCGTCGTGCTCTCGGTCTGCGTGATCTTCGCGAACCTGATCATGGACCTGCTCAACCTCGTCCTCGACCCACGTCTGCGCTCCGGGTGATGTCGCAACTCGAACCCACCCTCGACCCGACACTCGACCTCTCGCTCGCGGCCCCGCGGCGACGTGCCCGCGGGCGAGTGCGCATTCCCGGCTGGGTCGCGCTCCTGCTCGGGAACCCGAAATCGCGCCTGGGGCTCGCGATGGTCGGATTCATGGTGATCGTCGCGCTGATCGCGCCGCTCATCTCTGTCGCGGACCCGAACGCGTTCGACCTGCTCGCCGCGGGCCAGGCACCGTCCTGGAACCACCTCTTCGGGACGACAGATCAGGGCAGCGACATCTTCTCGCAGGTCGTGGTGGGCGCCCGCAGGTCGCTGCTGCTGGGTGCTGCCGCCGGCGTGCTCGCTACGGGCGTTGCCGCATTCCTGGGAATCCTGGCCGCCTACTCGGGCGGGATCGTCGACGACGTCGTGAACTTCCTGATCAACGTCTTCCTCACGATCCCCCCGATCCCGCTGCTCGTCGTCATCGCCGGCTACCTGGATGACCGCGGCATGGGGACGATGATCGTCGTCCTTGCGGTCGTCCTCTGGGCGTTCGAGGCGCGGATCTTGCGCGGGCAGGCTCTCTCGCTGAAGAGCCGCGACTTCATCCTCGCCGCCAAGGCGTCCGGCGAGTCGACGTGGCGCATCGTGTTCGGCGAGCTGATGCCGAACATGATCAGTCGGATCGCAGCTGCCTTCGTGCTCGTCTTCTACATTGCGCTGCTCACAGACGCAGGCCTCGAGTTCCTCGGGCTCGGCGACATGTCGAAGACGAGTTGGGGCGTCACGCTCTACTGGGCGCAGGTGAACTCGACCGTGCTGCAGGGCGAGTGGTGGCCGTTCTTCTTCCCCGGTGCCGCGCTCGCGTTCACCGTCCTCGGCCTCGTGCTGCTGCTCGCCGGCATCGACGAGTTCAGCAACCCGCGTCTACGGACCGAGCGGAAGGGGCGCCGGCGCCTGCGCCTGCTCTGGATGCTCCTCGGCGGGCGGCTCGCCGCACGAACGGAGGCCTCGAAGTGACGAGCCTGGTAGAGGAGCCGACGGTGATGCGCACGCGGGAGGTCGCGCTGCTCGAGCTGCAGCAGCTCGTGGTCGAGTACGGCGCGGGCGCAAAACGCGCGCGGGCCGTCGACGGCGTCGACCTTGCCATTCACGAGGGGGAGATCGTCGGTCTCGCCGGTGAGTCCGGCTGCGGCAAGACGACGATCGCGAACGCGGTGATGCAGATCCTTCGTCCGCCTGCGCGGATCGCGGGGGGCAGCATCCTGTTCGAGGGCGAGAACCTTCTCGGCAAGCGGCCCGAGGAGCTGCGCCGCTTCCGCTGGCGCAACGTCTCCATGGTCTTGCAGAGCGCGATGAACGCGCTCAATCCGGTGATGCGCGTCGGCGATCAGTTCGTGGACGCCATGCGTGCGCACGAGCGCATCGACCGGCGGCGGGCGCTTGCGCGAGCGGGCGAGCTGCTCGAGCTCGTCGGCATCGACCCACGGCGCGCCCGCGCGTACCCGCACGAGCTTTCGGGCGGCATGCGCCAGCGCGTGGTCATTGCAATGGCACTCGCTCTCAAGCCTGAACTGATCATCATGGACGAGCCCACGACCGCGCTCGACGTCGTGGTGCAGCGGGAGATCTTGCAGCAGGTCGAGGCGCTCAAGCGGGACTTCGGCTTCGCGGTGCTCTTCATCACGCACGACCTCTCGCTGCTGCTCGAGTTCGCAGACCGGATCGCGATCATGTACGCGGGGGAGATCGTCGAGAGCGCGCCGGCCGAGCGCCTGGCCATCAACCCACAGCACCCGTACACGCAAGGGCTGCTGCAATCGTTCCCGCCCCTGACCGGTCCGTTGACGCGGCTAACGGGGATTCCCGGTTCGCCTCCGGACCTCCGCGAGCCCCCGACCGGTTGCCGTTTCAATCCCCGCTGCCCTCACTGCCGCCCGGAGCAGGCGACGCTCTTCCTGCGGCAGACGACAGAGCGTCCACTGCTGCGAGTCGTCGAGCCCGGCCACGAGGTCGCGTGCCATCTCGTCGAGGAAGGAGCGGAGTGACCACGGCCGCCCCGCTCGAGGTACGGAGCCTGACGAAGCGCTTCGCCATCGGCAGCGCCCTCCGCCGCGCGCATGTGCACGCGGTCGAAGACGTGTCATTCGAGCTGCGCCCCGGGAAGATCACCGCGCTCGTCGGCGAGAGTGGGAGCGGGAAGAGCACGGTCGCGCGCCTGCTCGCACGGCTGCACGACCCGAGCGCGGGAGCCGTCCTCTTCGAGGGGAGCGACGTCTCGCGCGTGCGGCGGCGGCGCGACGTCCTCCGCTACCGCTCACAGGTGCAGATGATCTTCCAGGACCCGTTCGGGTCGCTCAACCCGGTCAAGACGATCCGTCATCACATCGAACGCCCGCTTCGAATCCACCACATCGTCGCGCCCGACCAGATCGAGGACCGGGTGCACGAGCTGCTGCGCAGGGTCGGGCTCGTCCCACCGGAGGACATCGCGGCGAAATACCCTCACGAGCTTTCGGGCGGGCAGCGTCAGCGGGTCGCAATCGCGCGCGCGCTCGCAGTGGAGCCGAAGGTGGTCTTGGCCGACGAGCCGATCAGCATGCTCGACGTCTCGATTCGGATCGGGATCCTGAACCTGATGCTGAGACTGAAGGAGGAGCACGGGATCGCGTTCCTCTATGTGACGCACGATCTCGCGAGCGCGCGCTACCTCGCCGACGACATCCTCGTCATGTACGCCGGCCAGATCGTCGAGCGCGGGCCGATCGAGCAGGTGCTGTCGGCGCCGTTGCACCCGTATACGCGCCTGCTGCTCGCTGCCGTGCCCGATCCCGCGACGAAACTGCATGCCGAGCGGATCGAGATGCGAAAGGGTCTCGCGTCCGCCGCGGTCGATCCGCCCGAGGGCTGTCGCTTTGTCACGCGCTGTCCGCTGGCGATCGACGTCTGCTCCCACGTTACGCCGCCGCTCGTCGAGGAGCGGCCGCGACAAGCTGCACGCTGCCACGTCACTGCCCCTTCGACCTGACCGAGAGGACAACGATGCCCACCGATACCAGCTCCTTCCCACACGACTTTGTCTGGGGCGCCGCCACGGCGTCGTACCAGATCGAGGGTGCGGCACACGAAGATGGACGCGGCGAGAGCGTCTGGGACCGGTTCTGCGCGACGCCGGGAAAAGTTCACAACGGCGACTCCGGAGAGATTGCGTGCGACTTCTACCACCGCTACCGCGACGACGTTGCGCTGATGCGTGAGCTCGGCCTCGGCGCGTTTCGCTTCTCGATCGCGTGGCCGCGCATCCTGCCTACCGGAAGCGGGCCGGTCAACAAGGCGGGACTGGACTTCTACGATCGCCTCGTCGACGAGTTGCTGGCGCACGAGATCGAGCCGTTCGCGACGCTCTTCCACTGGGACACGCCGCAGGCGCTCGAGGACGCAGGCGGCTGGCCCGCACGCGAGACGGCAGAGGCGTTCGTCGAGTACACGCAGGCTGTCGTCGGCCGGCTGGGCGACCGTGTCCGCTACTGGATCACCCACAACGAGCCCCAGGTCGTTGCCTGGAACGGGTATGCGACCGGCGAGCATGCGCCGGGTCGCACGAGCGAGCGCGACGCCGCTGCCACGGCACACCATCTGCTGCTGTCGCACGGCTGGGCGGTGGATGCGATCCGGTCCGCAGCAGCCGATGCGCAGGTGGGCATCACGTTGAACATCTCTCACATCTATCCCGCGTCGTCCACGCCGGAAGACGAGGCGGCGGCCTGGCGGGCGGACGGCGAAAGGAACCGCTGGTACCTCGACCCCGTTCTCAGAGGTGCGTACCCGAGCGACCAGCTCGAGCGTAACGAGCTCGTCGCACCGTTCGTCCGCGACGGCGACCTCGACACGATCGCGGCGTCGCTCGACTTCCTGGGGATCAACAACTACTCGCGCGAAGTCGTCGCCGCGGGAGCCGGCGGCCCGCGTGTGGTGCGAGATCCGGAGGTGCAACGCACTGCGATGGGGTGGGAGGTGTACCCGGAGGGCCTCTACCAGCTGCTCGTGCGTCTGGCTTCCGAGTACGATCCGCCGCCGATCTACGTGACGGAGAACGGCGCCGCGTTCGGCGACGTCCGCGTACATGACGGCCGCGTGCACGATCCCGAGCGGACCGCGTACCTCGAGTCGTACATCGCCGCCGTTTCCCGCGCGATTGCCGAGGGCGCGCCCGTTAAGGGGTACTTCGTCTGGAGCCTGCTCGACAACTTCGAGTGGGGCCATGGTTACTCGAAGCGGTTCGGGATCGTCTACATCGACTACCCCACGCTCGAACGAGTCCCCAAGGACAGCTTCTACTGGTATCGCGACTTCATCGCGAGCCGACCCCGAGCGCCGCGCCCCTCGCCGATCGTCACCGGCTGAGGATCGGTCAGTGCGCTTCTTCTTCGTCGACCGTCCGCTCGGCCGCGGGGACCACTTCAAGGCGCTCGTCCGGGATCGGCTTCCCGCTTTCGATCGAAAGGCCGTAGGTGCCGGCGGCAAGGCGCGCCTCGGCCCGCTCGACGGCGGCGAGTTCTTCGCGTAGATCATCCGCCAGCCCTTCATCGAACTCGTCCTGGTAGAGATCCGTCGCCTGATTGGCCGGATCCTCCTCGTCCGCCGGCTCCCCGGTGTCCTCGTGGCGAAGCTGAGCCAGCGCTCGCTCGATCCGCTGACGCTCGCCGGCCAGAAGCTCGCGTGCCCGGTCGGGATCCATCACGCCACGGTATCGAAGGACGCTACCTACCTTCTAGGGGTAGGGGTTCGTAGTCGTCGTGCCCGTCGTGGTGGTTGTGGTGGTGGTCGAAGGCCTGACGACCGCCGTTCCTCTGGCGGAGACGGCGTACCATCTGGCGCCGAAGGCGGAGTTGCCTTGGCCGTTTGTCTGACCCGCCCGCTTGTCGAGCGCGAAGGCGTAGAGCGGGTGCCTGTTGTAGGTCACCTGTCGGCTGCCGTTGCTGCGCCTCGTCGTTCCGATCAGCGACGGTTTGACGCCGGGGCCGGCAGTGGGGTTTCCTCGACTGAGCAGCGGCGGCCAGAACCGTGCGCAGCTCCCGCTACAGGCGCTCTTGCCGTTTCGCTCCTTGGCGAACAAGTAGAGGGTGTGGCCCCTCGAGTTCACCAGGATGGAGCCGAGCTTCGTCTTGCGGAGAGAGAGGGTCGCGTTCGCGTCGGTCGCACTACGGGCGACCGAACCTGCAGCGAGGAACCCGATCACGCCCAGCACCGCCGTCAGCGTCAGCACGATGACCACCCGGGTCACCGCTTCGAGCCTGACCACGTCGGCTTCTCCGTTCTTTCGATGTCTCATCTCATACATCGCTTCGTCCCCCCTTTCGCCTGTTCTACGCGAAGAGGACGCAGCCGGATTGGACGACGCTCAAGGCCGGGTTAGAAGACCGCTGCTCCGGGCAGGCTTAAGCGAGCCACAACCTGCGAAGGGGAGTGAGGCTAAATGCAGCGTCTGATGCTCTGTTTTGTTGCCGTCTGCACGGTCGCCGTGCTTACAGCGAGCGTGGCGCCGGCGAAGACCGGCCGGGGCACGATGTGCGTCCTGCACGCAAAGCTGGCGGCCAAGAACGAGACGCCGCCCTCGACCTCGGTCGCCAAGGGTCACACGCAGATCAAGGTCAGAAACGACGGGACGATTGAGTTCAAGACCCAGATCAAAAACAGGAACCATGAGACGTTTGTCGCGGCTCACATCCACCAGGCACCTGTCGGGGTCGCCGGCGGCATCGTCGTGCCGCTGTTCGGCGCGCCGACCCCGCCGACGAACGCGCGCCACATCAAGCAGGGCGGTGTAGCGACGCCGAACGCCGGGACAACCGGTGCCGCGCTCTGCCAAAACCCGAGCGCCTACTACGTCAACTACCACACGACGGCGTTCCCGGGCGGCGCGATCCGCGGCCAGCTGCACTAGCGCGAAAGCACAAGAGGGGCGGGCCCGCCGCATGGCCCCGGCCCTTGCCGCGCTGCGCCTCCGTCCGCATCGCTGTGACGGGGGCGCGGCTGCGTCGGCCGCGACCGGGCGAGGCGTCGATGTTGCCCGGCGACGTACCCTGATCGTCGATGGGCATGTTCTTTCACTCTTCTGACCCGCCGGCCGAACGTCCAGCCGACCCTGAGGTCCGCCGCGCGAACTTGAACCGCATTGGCCGGCTCTTTGCGCCGTACAAGCGGCGGCTCGGGGGAGTCCTGCTGCTGATCGTGACCTCTGCTGGACTCGGCGTCGTCCCGGCGTTCCTGCTCAAAAGCGTGCTGGAGGCGATCGGGCGGAACGACACGACGTCGCTCTCGTTCAACGCGGGCGGGATCATCGCGATCGCGATCGCCACCGGCGTGCTCGGCGTGATCCAGACACTGCTCTCCAATCAGGTCGGCCAGCGTGTCATGCACGATCTGCGCGCTGCTGTGTTCCGGCATCTGCAGCGCCTGTCGCTCGCTTTCTTCACCCGCACGCGCACGGGAGAGGTGCAGTCGAGGATCTCGAACGACATCGGCGGTGTGCAGAACGTCGTAACGAACACGGCTACGTCGATCGCGTCGAACGTGACGACCGTCGCGGCGACCATGGTCGGCATGCTCGTGCTGAACTGGCAGCTGGCGCTCTTCGCCTTTGCGCTGATCCCGTTGTTCGTGCTGCTCACGCGTCGCGTCGGCAACCAGAGGCGCCGGATCGCGAAGACGACGCAGGAGACGCTCGCCGATATCTCCAGCCTCGTGCAGGAGTCGCTCTCGGTCTCGGGGATTCTGCTTGGGAAGACGATGGGGCGGGGAGACGAGCTCGCAGACCGCTTCGAAACCGACTCGCTACGCCTCGCCGACCTCGAGGTGCGTCAGCGGATGGCTGGGCGCTGGGTGATGGCGTCGATCCAGACGAGCTTCGCGATCATGCCGGCCGCGGTCTACTGGTTCGGTGGGCTCGCGCTCGCCCAGGGATCGACCTCGGTCTCGATCCCGATGCTCGTCGCCTTCACGACGCTGCAGACTCGGCTCTTCTTTCCAGTCGGGTCACTGCTCGGAGTGGGCCTCGACGTGCAGACCTCGCTCGCGCTGTTCGACCGGATCTTCGAATACCTCGACCAGCCGATCGACATCGAGGAGAAGCCGGACGCTCTCGTTGTCGGGCAAGCCGGCGATGTCGTGTTCGATCGGGTCTGGTTTCGGTACGGCGAGGACTGGACGCTCCAGGACGTCTCGTTCACCGTTGCGGCTGGCACGACGACCGCGCTTGTCGGAGAGACAGGCTCCGGCAAGACGACGCTCGGCTACCTCGCCGCGCGGCTATACGACCCGACCCGCGGCAGTATCACGATTGGCGGCGTCGACATCCGCGACCTGACGTTCCAGGCGCTGTCCGACCTCGTCGGCGTCGTCTCGCAGGAGACGTATCTGTTCCACGAGTCGGTGCGTGAGAACCTGCGCTTTGCCAAACCGGACGCGACGGATGAGGAGATCGAGTTGGCCGCCGAGGCGGCACGCATCCACCACGTGATCGCGGCGCTGCCCGACGGCTACGACACCGTTGTCGGCGAGCGCGGTTACCGGTTCTCCGGGGGCGAGAAGCAGCGGATCGCCATCGCGCGCACGATCCTGCGCAACCCGCCGATCCTCGTCCTCGACGAAGCGACGAGCTCGCTTGACACCGAGACCGAACGGCTCGTGCAGGAGGCCCTCGACCGGCTCTCCGAGGGACGAACGACGATCGCGATCGCGCACCGGCTCTCGACCGTACGCGATGCCGACCAGATCATCGTGCTCGACCACGGCCGCATCGTCGAGTCGGGCCGGCACGAGGATCTGATCCTCGCCGGCGGCCGCTACACGGCGCTCGCCACGCGCGATGCCGACCTCGGGACTCTTCCGCCTGCTCTGAACGAGGTCAGCGAGCCCGTGTTCCGCCTCGGTCCGGGCGGCACCGCTTAAGCTGGCGCTCAGCGTGGCTCGCGCGACCGTCAGCGCTCCGGGCGATCGACCGCCGGCGTTCTCCGGACGAACTGCGTGGGCGCGGACTGTGGAGACGCCGCTGCGGGAGTTCCTGCGTACCGAGACGGGCGGTGCGGCGGTCTTGTTGGCGGCAGCCGTCGCGGCACTCGTGTGGGTGAACGTCGATGGGTCGTCCTACGAATCCCTTTGGGGGACGACGCTGTCGATCGATCTCGGCGGTGCAGGGATCACGCTGGATCTCCGCCACTGGGTGAACAGCGGACTTATGACCTTCTTCTTTTTCGTCGTCGGTCTCGAGGCGCGCCGCGAATTCGACCTGGGGGAGCTGCGGGAGCGGCGGCGGTTCGCGTTGCCGCTGCTGGCGGGGCTCGGTGGCATGGCGATGGCGCTCGCCATCTACCTCGCCTTCAACTTCGGCCGTTCTTCCGCGCATGGCTGGGGAATCGCGATCTCGACGGACACGGCCTTCGCGCTCGGTCTGCTTGCGCTCGTCGGCCCGCGCTTTCCGGACCGACTGCGGGCGTTCATGCTCACGGTCGTCGTGGTCGACGACATCGTCGCGCTCGTCATCATCGCGACCGTCTACACCGAGCACGTCACGGTCTCGGCCCTGCTCGTGGCCCTCGGTTGTTTCGGCGTGATCCTCGTCGCCCGTGAGCTTCGCGTGCGTTACAGCGCCGTCTTTGCAGTGCTCGGGGTGGTGGTTTGGGTGGCGCTGCTCGAGTCGGGCGTGGAGCCCGTCGTCGTCGGTCTTGCGATGGGCCTCTTGACGTATGCCTACCCGGCCGCAAGGTCCGACCTGGACCGCGCCACGGAGCGTTTCCGGCAGTTCCGCGAGCAGCCCACACCTGAGCTGGCGCGCTCCGCGCGCGAGGGAGTCAGAGCTGCGATCTCGCCAAACGAGCGCCTGCAGCAGCTCTTCCACCCGTGGACGAGCTACCTGATCGTGCCGCTGTTCGCGCTTGCGAACGCGGGGATCGCAATCGACGCCGGCTTCCTGAAACGGGCCTTCACGTCGCCGATCACGCTCGGGATTCTGTTCGGCTACGTCGTCGGCAAGCCGGTGGGCATTCTCGGCACGTCCTGGCTGGTCGCGCGACTGAGCCGTGGGCGACTACGGCCGCCGGTCGGTTGGGCGGCAGTCGCAGGCGGGGGCACGATTGCCGGGATCGGCTTCACGGTGGCACTGCTCATCGGAACACTCGCGTTCGACGGGCCCCAGCTCGAGGAGGCCAAGCTCGGCATCCTGAGCGCGGCTCTCGGCGCCGCGCTCATCACGTGGCTGCTGTTCCGAGCCACCGCGCTCCTCCCCCGGCGCCTGCGGATCCGGGCCCTGCTCGGGACCGCCGAGCCCCTCGTCGACCTTTACATCGACTTCGACCCGGAGCGCGATCATGTGCGCGGGCCAATCGACGCGCCCGTCACGGTCGTCGAGTACGGCGACTTCGAATGCCCCTATTGCGGGCAGGCCGAGCCGGTCGTCCGCGAGCTCCTCCGCGAGTTCGGCGATGTCCGCTACGTGTGGCGGCATCTGCCGCTGAGCGACGTGCACCCGAATGCCCGGCTGGCCGCGGAAGCCGCCGAGGCCGCGAGCGACCAGGGCGCGTTCTGGGAAATGCACGATCTCATGTTCGCCAACCAGAGCGCTCTCCGTCCGGACGACCTGATCGCCTATGCTGAGCAGCTGGGCCTCGACGTCGAACGCTTCACCAACGACCTAAACGCGCACGCCGGCGCCGCTCGCGTGGCCGAAGACATCGATGGGGCGGACCTGAGCGGTGTCTCTGGAACGCCCACCTTCTTCATCAACGGGCGACGCCACTACGGCGCTTACGACATTGCCGCGCTCTCGGCGGCCGTGCAGGCGGCAGGAGCGCGGGCGTCACTCGCGACGGCGCCCTAGTGAGCGACCCGCCCGTAGCGCTGCTGTACGACATCCACGGCAACCTGCCAGCGCTCGAGGCTGTGCTTCACGAGGCCGAGGCGGCGGGAGCGACGAGCTACCTCCTCGGCGGCGACTACGCCGCCTTCGGGCCCTGGCCTCGAGAAACCGCAGAGAGACTCGCGGGCCTGCCGGCGGTCGCACGCATTCGCGGCAACGTCGAACGATGGCTCCGCGAAGAACCGGAAGCGCCAGCCGACGCCAAGCGGTTTCTCGACGCGGCACTCGCAGTGGCGCGCGACTCGCTCGGCCCGGCGCTGGTCGCGAGTCTGTACGAGCTTCCCGAGCGCGCGGAGTTCGACGGCATGCTCGTCTGCCACGGCTCACCGCTCTCCGATGTTGAGAGCTTCGCTCCCCAAGCGCAAGCGGGCGAAGAGCGGATGCTCGCCGGCGAAGCCGACCGAACGATCATCTTCGGGCACAGCCATCAGCAGTTTCAACGACCCGGACCGAACGACACGCTGCTCGTCAATCCAGGCAGCGTCGGCATGCCGCTGGACGGCGACTCGCGTGCGGCGTGGGCTCTCTACGAGGACGAAAGAGTCCTGTTTCGCAGAACCGTGTACGACACCGAACGAGCAGCCGCGAAGATGCGCTCATACGGCGAATGGGCGAAACCAATCGTGCGACGGATCGAGCAAGGATCCGACTAGGCCCGAACCGCCTTGAGGCGCCGCCAGATCGCGCCGGCGAGCAGGCCGAGGATCAGCGTTGGGACGATGGTCAGGAATCGGTAGAGGAGCACCGCGGCGACGACCTCCGCGTTGGCGCCGCCGAAACCGACCAGCGCGGCAGTCAGCCCGACTTCGACGACGCCGAGTCCGCCTGGCGTGATCGGTAACGAGCCGAGCAGCCGAACGAGCGACCAGGCGGCGAAGGCCTCCACGGTGCTCACCTCGCTCGCCGACACGCCGAGGACGCGGAGCGAGACGAGAAAGACTACGAAGACAGAGAGCTGTCCGGCGAGCGTCGCCAGCGTGAGGACGTGCCAACGACTCCTGAGCAGTCCAATCGTTTCGTTACGGAAGCGGACGAACGAGTCGCCGGTCCAGGCGACGGGCGCTCGTCGCAGGATCCGGAGGCCCCAGTTCACGAGCCGCGCGGAGCTGTTGCCGACCAGGCGGGCGAGCCGCGGCGTGGACAGTCCGACCGCAAAGCCGGCGGCCGCGACCACGAAGACGGCGAGACCGATCATCGCGACGGTCTGGAGGGCCGTGTTCTGCTCTTTCTGGAGCGTGAGGAGAGCGAGCGCTATGACAGGGAAGCCGAGCAGCGCGAATTGGTTCCAGATGCCCGTCAAGGCCGCGGCCAGGGCAACGGGGCCGGCGGCAAGCCCCCATCCGCGCAGCATCGCGTAGGAGAGGGCGACGCCGACCGCCGCTCCACCAGGCGCGAGGTAGGTGGAGGCCGTCGATGCCTGGGTGACTACGAAAGCCCTCCGGAAGCCAAGGTGGGGGAGAGCGGCCATCCACGGAGGGGCGAAAGTGGCGAGGTTCAGCAGCGTTGCCAGCAGGAGCGCAACGACCCGCTCCCAGGAGAGCCCCTCGACCACGGCCCAGGCGTCACCGTAGTCGGCTATCCGTGGCAGGATGAACGCGAAAGTTGCAGCCACGACCGCGATCCCGAGCACGATCCCGATGAGCTGCCACCGCCGCGATGTCTGCGGGCGCGACCCGCGGCGATCGATCACCTCATGGCCCTGCGACTTGTCCGAAAGGAGCGCGTCCAAGACGGCGTCGAGCTCGGCCTCGAGCGGCCCTGTCGCGACGCTCGGCGCACCCGGGTCGGCGCATCAGATGCCGGGCTGCTCCTGCGTCTGTTTCTTGTTCTTCGAGAGGAGCTCCCTCACTCGCCGGTAGCCGAATGCCCACAGCATGACGGCAACGCCGAGCAGGACGTTCCAGAGGGTGAGGACTGCGTCCTGGGTGATCGAGAACGCCGCGATGTCATTGGTCGGGGCGTAGCTGCGCAGCGTGGCAACGTCGAGAGCCTGGGTCTGACCGACCCCGCCCGGGGTGATTGCGAAAAGCTGGGAGAGCATGTGGGAAGACGCCACGAGAAAGACGGTGAACGCGGTGACGGGTATGTCGAACGCCGCCATGAAGACGACGTTGACGCCGATCCGGCAGCAGAACGAGGCGCCCGACGGCAGTGCCACCTCCTTCGCGTAGCGCCGCCAGTCACGGAAGATCGCGGCCCCCTGCTTGGCCTTGTGCCACGCGCTGAGAAGCCGCGGCTTCAGTCGCGGCCATAGGAAGACGACGACGGCGATGGCCACGACGACGCCGATCGTCACGAGGACCGGGTGAGACGCGAAAAAGCCGCCTGTTTCATTCGAGGGCGTGCCTTTCGACACGGAGCGCGGTCGAACGATCGCGAGCGCGATGATCGTCAGCACGCTGACAGCGGTGAAGAACAGCGCCTGGACGACAGTGGCAGACGCCACCCCGGCAACCGTCGAGCCGGGAATGCTCGTGCGAAAGATGCCGATCATCGCGGCAGTCCCAGCCTGGGTCGGTGTAACGGCGTTGATCGCGGTTCCGCCCTGTGACGCACCCCAGGCGGTCTTGAACGACAACCCGCCGCGTGGATACGCAGCATGAAGGATGTTCCGCCAGCCGAGCCCGATCAGCGCCGACTCAGCCGTCTTCAGAGCGAGCGCAAGGACGAGCCAGTAGATCGAGACGTCGCCGATGCGTTCGAATACGCCGACGACCCAGTTCCAGAAGTCACCGGCCACGTTGGCGAAAAGCGGGACCACCGCGGTGAAGAGCTTCCCTCCGATCGACGCGAGTCTAAGCAATCGTAGGATTCCCCCGGGGGCAAACCCGCTGCGTCAGGCGACCTCCTCGAGCGTGGGTATGGGCTTGGTTGCAGCTGCGGGTTCGGGTTCGATCGCGAGTCGCGGCAAGCGTCGGTTGAGCCAGCCCGGGAACGACCAGGTGCGGCGGCCGAGTAGTTCGAGCACGGCGGGGAGCAGGATGGTGCGGATCACAATCGCGTCGAGGAAGACAGCGGTGGCCATGCCGAGCCCGAACAGCTTGAGCACGCGGTCGTTGCCGGCCGCGAAGGATGCGAAGACGGCGACCATCACGGCGGCGGCGGCGGTGATCACGCGGCCGGTGCGGACCAGTCCTTCGTAGACGGCGCCGCTTGCGTCGCGGCGTTGCTGCCATTCCTCGTGGATGCGGGAGACGAGGAACACCTCGTAGTCCATCGAGAGGCCGAAGACGACGGCGAACATGATCACCGGGATGAACGCCTCGATCGGGCCGGGCTGGACGCCGATCAGGCCGCCGAGCCAGCCGCGCTGGAAGATCGCTTGGACGACGCCGAGCGCGGCGGCGATCGAGAGCAGGTTCATCAACGCCGCCTGCAGCGGGATCAGCAGCGAGCGGAAGACGACCAGCAACAGCAGCGCGGAGAGCAAGACAACAACGCCGATGAAGAGCGGCAGCTTGCTGGAGAGCACGCGCGCGAAGTCGATCTGCGTGGCGGTGGCGCCGCCGACGTAGACGGTCGATCCCGTGGCTCTCTCGATCGGCGGCAACACCGCGGCGCGAATGCGCTTGACGAGGCTGGTCGTCTGCACGCTCTGCGGTGAGCTGATGGGGTAGACGGCGAGCGCGGCGGTCTCGCCGGCGGGGTTCAGCCGCGGTGCCGTCAGCGAGGCGACGCCAGGGGTCCTGCGGACGGCGGCCGTCAGTTGCGTGAGAGCGGAGCTGTCGTTCCCCTTGGGGAGGCGGATCACGAGCTCCAGCGGTCCATTGAAACCCGGCCCGAACCCGCGCGCGAGCAGGTCGTAGGCTTTGCGGGTCGTTTGCGTGGCGGGGTCGTTGCCCGCGTCGCTCGCCCCGAGCCGCAGGCCGAGCGCGGGTGCAGCCAGCGCGAGCATAAGAGCGGTCGCGCCGAGTGCCGCCAAGGCGGGGTGGCGCTGGATAACGGTGATCCAGCGCGACCAGAACCCACGCTGTCGTGCGGGCTGGGCGCGTCTTCGCCGGCCGGGCGCGCCGATCCTGCGGCCGAAGAAGCTGAGCAGCGCCGGCAGCAGAGTCAGCGAGGCGCCGAGGACGAGCACGACGGCGAGCGCCGAGGCGATCGCCACACCGTGGAGGAAGCTGACGCCGAGCGCGAACATACCCAGCAGCGAGATCACGACCGTCGTACCGGCAAACAGGGTCGCCCGGCCGGCGGTGTTCATCGCCAGCTCGACGGCCGCCTTGACGTCGCCGCCGTTCTCGCGGTAGGCGTCCCGGTAACGGGTGACGATGAAGAGGGCGTAGTCGATGCCGACACCGAGGCCGATCATCAGCGCCAGCTCGGAGGAGACGGTGGGCATATCGACCAGGTGGCTCGAGAGCCCGATCAGGCCGACGCCGGCGCCCAGCCCGAACAGGGCGGTCACGATCGGCAGCCCCATCGCCAGGAAGGAGCCGAAGCTGATCAGCAGGATCACGATCGCCGCACCGAGACCGACGGCCGTCGCGAAGCCGATTCCGGTCTGCTCGGTCTGCTCGATCGCCTGGCCGCCGAGCTCGACCTGGAGCATCGCGGAGCGGGCGGCCTCGGCGGTCCGGATTACGCGCTGGACGGCCGCCTTGGGCAGCTGGTTTGCCCGTTTGTCGAAGGTGACGGTGGCGAAGGCGATCGTGCCGTCGCGCGAGACCGCGTGCGCTCCGGCGGCGTAGGGGCTGACAACGCCGGTCACGTGCGGGAGTTCGCCGACACGGGCCAACATCGGCAGGACCACTCGACGCAGGGAGGCGTCGCTGACCTTGCCGTCGAGCGCGTGGAAGACGATCTGGTCGGAGTCGCCGGCCTGAGCAGGAAAGCGACTCTTGAGCAGATCGACCGCGCGCTGGGAATCGGTGTTGGGAAGCGAGAAGTTGTTGGCGTCGCGGCTTCCCACCGCGCGCGAGAGGCCGAAGACGCCGACCGCGAGCGCGATCCAGAACAGAACGACGAGGCGGCGGTGGGCCATCGCCCGACGAGTCAACGTCAGCATCACCGGGCACGATCGCGTCTACGCTCGATCTCGTCTTCAGGGCCAGCGTCAAACAGCACTACCGGTCAGCAGGAATCAGAGGACGACGGTTAGCAACAACTCGCGGGCCGGGTCCCGCGGGGACCTGTCCCGCGGACATGTCCGTCACTTGGCGGGCGGTTCCGTGTGCACGGCTTTTGCACCGTTCAGGCGTGTCTTGGGGTCTGACCCTACTTGGCGTTGGTTTGCATCACGTATCAGACGTGCGGCCTGGTTCAGCCACCACGCGCAACGGCTTTCACGCTCAGGTAGACGGGGCCGGTGCGTGAGCAGGCCTCGAAGGGGATCGGGATCACCTTCGAGGCGGTCTGGTTGGGCGGGTAGATGCGCAGCCCCCCGGCGGCGACCCTGTGACAGGCGGACTGTGGAAAGTTGGCTGCCTGGACGATCCGCAGCAGAGCGCTCGCGGTCGCGCCGTTCGGCAGGCTGACCAGGTGTACTCCAGAGGGAGTCCGAGACCCTGCGCTCCCGAGCCGGTGGCCGCGGAGATCGACGGCGGACACCCCGGGGTAGCCGATCAAGGAGCACGTCTGCCCGGACTGGTTCGTGAACTTGAGCGTGTAGAAGACGCTGCCGGCCGCCGCGTTGCCCCTGGTGTCCAGCCAGACGACGAGCCCTGACGTCTTGCAGCTCGCAACGGCCGCGTCGGTCGTTCGTGCACCGGACGCGTTCGCCACCACCGCGAGCGCTACACCGCAAGCTACTGCGCTCATCGCTATCGAGCCGATGCGCACGGCCAAGGATTCGCGAGACATCTTCATGAGCAAGCCCTTTCGTGCGGTCCGGCATTGCCAGACCGGTTGACAACAGCTGGCCTCGAGTCCCGCACGATCGCGGTCACGGCCCCCGCCGTCATTGCGGCGGGCGTCCATCTCGACTAGCGGTAAACCCGAATCCCGCGGGCGCACCACTACGGGCCCGATACGGTGCCTTTGGGCTCAGCGCAGGGTGGCCTGCGACAGCTCCCAAAGGCGCTCTGCGTTCGTCGGATCGAGCGCGTAGGAGGCGACGCCGGCGCCGGGGCTTTGCCCAGACGTCGGATCGACGACGGGGGACTCGTTGCAGTCCTCGAAGTAGCGGCCTCCGATGCGTTCGAGCTGCGGCGAAGTGGCGACGAGGACGCTCGTCGCAGCGCCCTGCTCGGGTGTCTTGTAGCGGTATGTCCCGGATGCGCGTAGCTGATCGAGATATTCGCGGTCGAGGTAGCGCGATAGGTTTGTTGCTTCGATCGCGCCTGGGTGAACAGCGTTGGCCGTGACGCCCTCGTCGGCCCAGCGACGGTTCGCTTCGACGGCGAACAAGACGTTCGCCGTCTTCGACTGGCCGTAGGCGAGCCAGCGGTCATACGGGCGGGAAGCGAAGTTGATGTCGGCGAAGACCACCGGCGACCGCAGGTGGCCGCGCGAGCTGAGTGAGACGATGCGTGCCCCGGCAGGCGCTGCGGCAAGAGAGTCGTGCAGGTCGAAGGCGAGAGCGAAGTGTCCGAGATGGTTGGTGGCGAACTGCAGCTCCCATCCTTCTGGTGTCAGTTGCAGGTCGGGTATCGCCATGACGCCGGCGTTGTTGATGAGGAGGTCGAGCGGACCGTTCCAGCCGGCGACGAACGCGGCGACCGACCGTGGCTCGGCGAGGTCCAGTTCTGCGACATGGACGGCCGAGTTGCCGGTCGTGGCGGTTATGTCCGCTGCGGTCTTGGTCCCCGCCTCGGTGTTTCGAACAGCGAGCGTGACTTCGGCGCCCGCGACCGCGAGCGCCCGGGCGGTCTCGATGCCGATGCCCGATGAACCGCCGGTTACGATCGCACGCTTGCCGGTCAGGTCGACGCCGGCGATGACGTCTTCGGCGGTGGAATCGAAACCGAAGGGAGTGGTGATGAGAGTCTCTACGGTCATTGCGCTCCTTCCGCGCGGGGAAGCTTCGAGCAAAACGAACGCCAGGTCCGTCTCGTCCGAATGAACTCACCTAAACGG
>Ga0184632_10000032_pt1 | contig 39009 bp, 34 predicted proteins | sample PLM31_50_b1_FD_133153 | JGI IMG/M metagenome (GOLD analysis project Ga0184632, IMG submission 133153) | Groundwater sediment microbial communities from an aquifer in East River, Colorado, USA - PLM3-1_50_b1 | ecosystem: Environmental > Terrestrial > Soil > Riparian zone | place: USA: East... | reverse complement strand
CACGAACATATACGCAAAGCCTTGAGGCTTTCGCTGTTTGCCTTCCTGATCGTAGAGAGCAAGCTCCGACACACCCGCGGCGTTCAGTCCCATCTCGGCCCGGACATTGCCACGGATGTCGAAAAATGAGAGGCTTGCCGCTCCATCAGCCTGTACGCCGATGACGGTTCGAACTTTCCCGTCCTTTCCTACAATGCGAAGTTCTTCCGCAGTGACGATCATGTTAGTTTTTGTGGCCTCTTGGGCCACGACCATCTCCCCGCTGAGCGTCTGTCCTGAGAGCATACCTCCGAGCCACCCTGCCATCATCGCGACCACCAACACAGGTAACGATTCCTTCGTGCTCATGATCTTCCTCTCTTCAGAAATCAGGTCGATTCGATTTGTTGTTGTCTGTGATGAGGAAAAAGACTAATTTAGTCGGATCAAAAAATCGAGTCTCAATTTTTCTATCATGCTCAAGATCAGGCGATCGACTGGCCAGGACTTCCCGGAAATTCTGAGGATTCAGGCCGAGGCATTCGGCCAGTATGAGGGAACGTACGAAGTGACCGCCTGGACAAAAGAAACGCTTGAGAACATCAAGCTGAATGCGTTGGATAAGGTGATCCTCGTAGCGGAATGGGAAACAAAAGTCGTGGGATCGGTGCGGTATGGGATAGCCGGAGGCGTCTGCATTATCCGTTTGCTCTCAGTCAGTCCTGCGCATCAGGGTCGCGGTATCGGTAAAGCTCTGATTCAGGAGATCGAGGTGTTGGCCACGGAAGCTCACAAATTCTATGTCTGCACGATGTTGCGGACACCCCGCAACATCACGCTCTTCCTCAACCTTGGCTATCGCCCCGAGGCGCTGCTCCCCGATCACTACAACCGCACCGATTTCATCTGCTTCGCAAAGTATCGCTGAATATGCATATCTCCCTGTCACCCCTGGACCCTTCGCTTTGTCATCCTGAGCCGAGCGAAGGATCTCGATGTGACCCTCAGGACAGGCTCCGCGAACAGTCTAGATTCTTCGCATTCGCTCAGAATGACAAGGTACCCGACCTTACCCGATCTTCAACAGCTCCACCTCAAAGATCAGCGTCGCGTTCGGCGGAATCACACCCCCCGCCCCTCTCGGTCCATATCCGAGTGCCGGTGGGATCGTCAGCTTTCGCTTCCCGCCGACCTTCATGCCCTGGACCCCTTCGTCCCAGCCTTTGATGACCCGACCCTGCCCGAGCACAAAGCTGAAGGGCTGCCCGCGATCCTTACTCGAATCGAATTTCTTGCCGTCGGTCAACCAGCCGGTGTAGTGCACCGCCACCATCTGCCCGGCCTTCGCCGGGTCTCCCTTTCCCTCCACCTGGTCTTCATATTTGAGGCCACTGGGTGTCGTGACTTCCGCCATTCTCTTCTCCTTTTATAATGTTCACCGCGCTCAGAGCGGCCATTATGGCAGATTATGGAATTCGCGCGGCGAAAAATCGCTGCGGCATGCCCTCCTGGCCTTTTGCTGCTATCCGTCAATCACGCTGTCCTACCTACTCTGAGGTATTCAAATCTTAAGGCAGGCGAGATGGGTCTTAGAATCGTCGGGCCAGGATAATCCAACCTGCGCGCGGAAACTCTTTCAACATATCCATGGGAATCCACCGCTCAGCATAGCCCGTTCCAGAGCATTCGGGGCACGTCCCTCCTAAGCTCTGACAGCGATGACATTTCCAGCGCACCAGAATTTCCATGTCGCCTTGCTCCAGGAAGGTTGACGGGATCGGCTCTTAACCCTATTACTCTCCTACATGAAGGGCTCATTAGTTGAAGATTAGAAGGCTCTTATCCGGCCATCCTTCCTGAAAGAATCTGCGAGCCGCCAACGAAATACTTGTGGTGGCGTCCAAATGAGTCTATAAAGGTAGGTCACGTGGAGCCCAGGAGGGAGGTATTCGGTGATCACGCAGCAAGCAAAAGCCACGATCCTTATCGTGGATGACGAAGCCGGCCCGCGAGAGGCCCTACGATTTGTCCTGAACCCCCATTACAACGTCTACGCGGTAGGAAATATGGAGGTGGCACTGGAAGTCTTGAACAAGCACAAGATTGACCTGGTTACGTTAGACCTGAAGCTACCAGGCCGGCAAGGGCTGGATCTGTTGAACGAGATTAAGCGGGAACGGGAAGACCTGGACGTCATCATCATCACCGGCTACTTTGGGCAGGCCTTATCGGAAAAAGCGCTTGAGAAGGGAGCAGCGGCCTATCTCATGAAGCCCTTCAACTCCGCCGACCTTTTAAACATTGTTGATCGGACGCTTAAGGCCAAGCGCATCGTGACATCCTAGGCCTGGAGAAAGGATCGACATCACGGCAGTTTTGGAATTTCAATCTTCAGCGATTCCCCCTCTAACGCTTTCAAGAAAGCAAGCAGCTCGGTCTTCTCCGCCGCCGTCAAACCCAGCGGCTTGATCAGTGGGTTCAAATTGGGGTTTGCCTCTCCCTTGTTCAGAAAGTTCGCCACCTCTTCAAGCGTCTTGAAGACGCCGTCATGTATTGGAAGAACATCGTCCCCACTGATCCAGTCCTTCTGCTGACCATGCCTCCTTTAGTAAAGAGGGAGGCAGGAGGCAGAAGTCTGCCAGCATCTGACCTGCCCTGGAACTGGCCGGAACCGCTCCTCGTGCGGTAGAATAAAAGCATGAAGACCGGAACCGAAGGAGAACAGGATTTTGTTCGTGTAGACGCAGGCCGGGTCAGCCTCGAGGGCAATCTGGAGATCCCGAGAGGAGCCACGGGGATCGTGCTGTTCGCCCATGGCAGCGCAAGCAGCCGACACAGCCCGCGCAATCGCTATGTCGCGCATGAGCTGCAGGAGGTTGGTCTTGCGACACTGCTTATTGATCTGCTTACCCCCGAGGAAGAGGCGCTTGATCTTCAGACCGCCCAGTTCCGCTTCGACATCCCGCTTTTGGCAAATCGCCTGATCGGCGCGACCGACTGGCTGACTCAACACTCGCCGACCTGCCATCTCCGCGTCGGCTACTTCGGGGCCAGCACCGGGAGCGCGGCGGCATTGATGGGGGCCGCCGAGCGCCCGAACATCGTGACAGCCGTGGTCTCCCGGGGCGGTCGGCCGGATCTGGCCTGGCCGGCCTTACCTCGAATTCACGCCCCTACCCTGTTCGTCGTGGGCGGAGAGGACTTCGCGGTCATCGAGATGAATCGCGCCGCGCTGGCCGAGCTTCGCTGCGTAAAGAAGCTGGAAATCATCCCGGGAGCGACGCATCTGTTCGAGGAGCCCGGCGCATTGGAGGAGGTGGCACGACTCGCTCGCGAATGGTTCCAATGTTACGCCAAGGCTCGAGCTAACGTAAGACGGGCAGAGCAAATAAAGGATGGCTATGAAGACATGTCTTGTGGTTGCTGATGGTGCCCGGGCTCGGTTTCTAATCCTCGCGCCGGCTGAAACGTCGAAACTTCAGTTCGGCCCGAATCTCGTTGAACTAAAAGACTTTATCAATCCAGAGGCGGATGAATATGGCCGCGATCTATGGAGCGACACCAAAACTGGAGTAACCCGGGCTTGGAGCCGCGGGCAGGCACACTCCTACGATGATCATCGCGAAGAACACGAGGCTGAGTTCGTGCGCCGGTTCGCCAAAACAATTGCCGAAGAGACCAAGACGTTCGTGCGGGCGCAGAAGGCGAACACTCTCATCATCGCGGCACCCAAAAAGATGCTCGGGTTCCTTCGTTTGGCCCTGAATCAGAGCTTGAAAGGCAATGTATCTGTGAAGGAAGTGCCGAAGGATTTCAGCAAGCTGAACCCGGTGGAGCTTCATGAACATCTGGCGAAGCAAAAGATTTTGCCGCCGCGCCGGCGGCCGCCCGCTCCGGGAAGCCTGGCTAAAAGAGGTCAGGCTCCATCTTCTCGTCGTTGAAACCTAACTTCCAGAAAAGTCCTTCTTCGACGGAGGGGTCAGCGGGCGGTGGAACGCCTGGCTCCTCGGCGATGCGGAATGGTGAAATAGAACGTGGTCCCCTGGCCTGGCTGGGACTCCAGCCAGATTCGTCCTCCCTGATTCTCCACGACCTTCTTGCAAATCGCGAGACCGACGCCGTTTCCTGGATATTCAGCGCGGTCGTGAAGGCGTTGGAAGATGACAAAGATGCGTTCTGAGTACTGAGGCTCTATGCCTATGCCGTTGTCTTGAACCAGAAAGACCCATTCCTTTGGTTCCTTCTTCGCTGAGACATGGATGCGTGGTGATGCGTTCCCCCGGAATTTAATCGCGTTGCTGACCAGGTTTTGCAAGACCTGCACCAACTGCGTATCGTCGGCATTGATGGTCGGCAAGGGATCATGGGTGATCACGGCGCCGGTCTCCTCCGTCGCGGTTTGGAGATTGGCTAAGGCCCGTCGTAACACAAGTTCGCAGTCAATGGGTTTGAAGAACAGTTCTTGAATCCCGACTCGGGAATAGAGCAACAGGTCCTGAATCAGTTGTTCCATCCGGGACGCCCCGTCAACCGCGTAGTTGATGAACTCATCTGCGTCGGCGTCCAGCTTCCCTTTATATCGCTTCGCGAGTAGTTTCGTATAGCTCGTGACCATCCGGAGCGGTTCCTTCAGGTCGTGCGAGGCCACATAGGCAAAGCGTTCCAGTTCGGCATTGGAGCGAGCCAGTTCTTCCACTCGCTGCGCCAGTTCCTGAGTCCGCTCCTGCAGAGCACGCTCCGCCGCCTCCAGTTCCATATTCTTTCGCCGTAGCGCCGCAGTCTGCTTCGACAGTTCAATGAAAACGGAGACTTTTGAACGGAGTGTCTCCGGGACGACCGGCTTGATGATGTAGTCGACCGCTCCGTAAGAATAGCCCTTGGCGATCTGCGCATCTTCCTTGTTATGGCTCGTCAAGAAAATGATCGGAATATCCCGGGTCTTCTCCCGCTGCCGAATCAGCCGGGCTGTCTCGTAGCCGTCCATCGTGGCCATCTTCACATCGAGCAGGATGACCGCAAAATTCTGTTCCAGCAGCCGCTTTAATGCCTCCTGCCCGGAGATGGCTTTGACCAATTTCCGATCCGGCCCTTCCAGAATGGCTTCGAGCGCCACCAGACTCTCGGGGCTGTCGTCCACCAGGAGCACGCTCTCGGTATGGACCTCGCTTGTCCTCGCTTGCGAAACCAGTGTAGTCATGACAGCCATCAGTTGTCCTTTCGGTAGAGAGTGCCTCCAGGCAGCGCCGCGTAACGAGGCGCGCCTGACAAAACCTTGGGGAACTCGTGGGGGCCAAGCGCAAGGATGCCGAACCGGCTGAGGCTCTGTAAGAACAGGCCATGGACCCGTTCCTGAAGCCATTCATTGAACGCGGCTACGGCATGACGGCAGAGAATCGCCTGAAATTCGTTGAACGGCCCGTCCGTGGCAAGGTTGTGCTCGGCAAAGACGATATGCTCCTTGAGAAATGGCGCCATAATCGCGTGTTGCTGATCAACCGTGTAGTAGCTTGTGAAGGCCCAGGTGCCGCCGGCTTCCGCATACTGCTCCGCATACTCGTACATCCGACTCAACGGATAGGTCCCTTCCCGCGCATTCCGCAGAATGACCGCGCTGAGATCCGTCGCATAAATCCGGCTTCGGGGCAGTAGACCCTCCTCATGCAATAGGATTGCGAGAGCATAGGCTTCCTCTCCTCCGGAACAGCCTGGCACCCAGAGTTGGATCGAGGGGTAGGTTCGGAGACGCGGCACCACGATCGCGCGAAACTCCCGCCACAAAACTGGGTCTTGAAACATCCCGATGTTATCGCTATGGAGAGCGCGCAATAGCTGCTCCATGCAGGCCGGCTCATGAAGAATTTTCTCCTGGTAGCCCGAGATGGTCTGTGCCCCCTCGGCATGCACCCGCTCCCAGATGCAGCGCTTGAGCGGCTCCGTGGCATAGTCGCGGAAATCAAAGCCGTAGCAGTTCACAATGCCGTCCAGTAAAAGGCGGATTTCCGTGTCCTCGACCAGAGCTTCGTTGATAGCCTGCATTCGCCCCTCTGTTACCCTCAACCTTCGCGCTGTGCCATCGCTTGTCATCCTGAACCCTTCGGCTGTCATCCTGAGCGGCAGCGAAGGATCTAGTTCGTGGCTCAGGGTAAACTCCGTGAAGGATCTAGTTTCTTCGCTGCGCTCAGAATGACAGTGCTGTGGGTCACCGGTACAGCCACACGCGCAGCAGCGACATAAGATGCTCCGTGTCCACTGGTTTGGAGATATAATCCGACGCGCCGGCCTCGATGCATTTGGCCCGGTCTAGCTTCATCGCCTTCGCAGTGATGGCGATGATTGGCAGCGATGGAAACTCCCCGCTCTTCCGGAGGATTTTCATGGTTTCGTAGCCATCCATCTCCGGCATCATGATGTCCATCAACACGACATCAATATCGGGGTTCTCCCGCAGTCGCGAGATCCCGTCCTGCCCATTTTCCGCGTAGAGGACCTGCATCTTGCGCTGCTCCAGAACGCTGGTGAGCGCAAAAATGTTGCGGATGTCGTCATCAATGATCAGCACCTTCTTGCCGGCCAATGTGGCGTCTGTCTGGTGCAGTTGCTCCAGAATCTCCCGCTGAATGGACGGAAGCTTGTCCGGAGCCCTGTGCAGGAACAAGGACGTCTCATCCAAAAGCCGCTCCGGAGATTTCACGTCTTTGATAATCACCGCCTCAGTCAATCTGGTCAGCGCATTCTGTTCCTTCTTCGTCAGGTCCTTGCCGGTGTAGACAATGATCGGCAGGTTTGGTTGACCGAGTTCTTCATTGATCTTTTCGATCAACGCCATCCCGGGCATGTCCGGCAGCCGAAGATCCAGCACGAGGCAATCAAAGCTCGCGCTCCGGAGCGCGGCTAGCGCCGCTTCCCCGGTGCCGACCGCTGTGATCTGCACATCCCCTGTCCCGATCAGCTCTACGATGCTTTGGCGCTGAACATCGTCGTCTTCCACGACAAGGAGGTTTTTCGCCGGCCGCTCGATAAACGCCACCATATCGTCGAATGCCTTCTCCAACCATTCCCGGCTGACCGGCTTGTTCAAATATGCGAAGGCGCCCTGCTTGAGTCCGCGCTGCCGTGCTTCCTCGACCGAGATGATGTGCACGGGTATATGGCGCGTCCTCGGGTCGTGTTTCAGACGATCCAGCACGGTCCAACCGTCGTTATCCGGCAATTGCAGATCCAAGGTGATCGCCGAGGGCTTGAACCGCTGGGCCAAGCTCAGCCCCGACACCCCTGCGGTCGCCACCAGTCCCTTGAAGCCTTTTTCGCGCGCGAGATCCAACAGAATCTGCGCAAAGGCTACATCGTCCTCAAGAATGAGGAGCACCCGGTCCTCGTGTTGAATCGTATGCCGGTCGTCCGGAATCTCGACCGTCCTGGCCGGCGGCAGATCATAGACCTCCTCCGTCGTTTCAGGGGCCAGATCGGAGGCTAGCACCGCGGCCGCCGTACGCGCCGTGGTCACCGGCGCCGTGTAGACGCGCGGCAGATAGAAGGTGAACTTGCTGCCTTTCCCCGGGACGCTCTCGACCTGGATCTCGCCGCCGAGTAGGCGAGCGATCTCCCGGCTGATGGACAGGCCAAGTCCGGTGCCGCCGTACTTGCGGCTGGTTGTGCCGTCGGCTTGCTGGAAGGCCTCGAAGATCACTCTCTGTTTATCGGCCGCGATCCCGATGCCGGTGTCCTGCACCGAGAAGGCCAAGACGCCCTCGGCCTGATTCAAAACCGCGTGCTCACGGTTCCAGCCGGACGTCACCTTCTCGATCCGCAGCTTCACCGATCCGCGCTCGGTAAACTTGATCGCGTTCGACAAAAGGTTCTTCAATACCTGTTGCAGCCGCATCGAATCGGTCTGAATCGCCGATGGCAGCCCGGGGATACGCTCAATCAGGAATTCCAGGCCCTTGTCCTGGGCGACCTGGCGGAAGCTGCGATCCACATAATCGGTCAGGTCCGCAAATCCGACGGGGCTGATGGCAACCCCCATCATGCCCGATTCGATCTTCGCCAGATCGAGAATGTCGTTGATCAATGCCAGCAGGTCGCCGCCTGACGCATGAATCGTCTGGGCGAACTCCACCTGTTTGGGCGTGAGCGTGCTTTCCCGGTTCTCCGCCAGCAGCTTCGATAGGATCAACAGGCTGTTGAGCGGGGTGCGCAGCTCATGGGACATGTTCGCAAGGAACTCCGACTTGTACTTGGAAGACAGCGCCAGCTGCTCCGCCTTCTCTTCGAGCGCGCGCCGGGCCTCCTCCACCTCGCGGTTCTTCGACTCCACCTCCGCATTCTGCTGGCTGAGCAAGTTCGCTTTCTCTTCGAGCTGTTCATTCTTCTGCCGCAGCTCTTCCTGCTGCGCCCGCAACAATTCCTCGGACTTCCGCAGGGTCTCGGCCTGTCGCTCGAGCCGCTCGTTCGTGGTCTTCAGCTCGTGTTGCTGCGCTTGCAGTTCGGCCGTCAGCGACTGCGATTGTTTGAGCAGATCCTCAGTCCGCATGTTGGCGGCGATGGTGTTGAGCACGATCCCGATGCTCTCCTTGAGCTGGTCCAGGAAGGTCAGATGGATGTCGCTGTAGCGGTTGAACGACGCCAGCTCAATGACCGCCTTCACCTCGCCCTCAAACAGGACCGGCAACACCACGATGTTGTAGGGTGTCGCCTCGCCGAGACCGGAGCTGACCTGGATATAGTCCGACGGGACATTGGTGACCAGAATCCGCTCTCTTTCGAGCGCGCATTGCCCGACCAGGCTCTCGCCGGCTCTGAACTGGGTCGCCACGCCTTTTCGCTCGCGGTAGCCATAACTGCCCAGCAGTTTCATGACCGGCTCGCCTTCTGTTGCCTCATTAATGTAGAACACCCCATGCTGGGCATTGACCAGCGGCGTCAGCTCGGACAGGATCAGATTGGCCACCGTGGTCAAATTCTTTTGGCCCTGCAGCCGGCTGGTGAATTGCGCCAGGTTCGTCTTCAGCCAGTCCTGCTCCGTGTTCTTCTGTGTCGTGTCCTTGAGGTTCCGGATCATCTCGTTGATGTTGTCCTTGAGCGAAGCCACCTCCCCTTGAGCTTCCACCGCGATGGAGCGGGTCAGGTCGCCCTTCGTCACCGCCGTGGCCACCTCCGCAATCGCGCGAACCTGGTTCGTCAGGTTTGCGGCAAGCTGGTTCACGTTGTCGGTCAGATCCCGCCACACGCCCGCCGCGCCCGGGACGCGCGCCTGGCCGCCCAGCTTGCCTTCCGTGCCGACTTCGCGCGCGACGGTCGTCACCTGATCCGCAAAAGTGGCGAGCGTATCAATCATCTCATTAATGGTGTCCGCCAGCGCCGCGATCTCACCTTTGGTCTCCACCGTGAGCTTGCGTTTGAGATCGCCGCTTGCCACTGCGGTCACCACCTTGGCAATGCCGCGCACCTGGCTCGTCAGGTTGCTGGCCATCGAGTTCACGTTGTCCGTGAGGTCCTTCCAGATACCGGCTACGCCTTTCACTTCCGCCTGGCCCCCGAGTTTGCCTTCGGTGCCCACTTCGCGGGCGACGCGGGTCACCTCCGATGCAAACGAGTTCAATTGGTCTACCATCGTGTTGACCGTATTCTTGAGCTCCAAGATTTCGCCGCGCACCTCCACCGTGATCTTCTTGGATAGGTCGCCATTGGCCACCGCGGTGGTCACCTGCGCGATGTTGCGCACCTGGCTGGTGAGGTTGCTCGCCATCCAGTTCACATTGTCGGTCAGGTCCTTCCAGGTCCCGGCCACGCCCTTTACCTGCGCCTGGCCGCCGAGTTTCCCTTCCGTCCCCACGTCCCGGGCCACCCGGATCACTTCCGAGGCAAACGAGTTCAACTGGTCCACCATCGTGTTGACCGTGTTCTTCAATTCCAGTATCTCTCCCCGCACGTCCACCGTGATCTTCTTGGACAGGTCGCCATTCGCCACTGCCGTGGTCACCTGCGCAATGTTCCGCACCTGGCTGGTGAGATTGCTTGCCATATAGTTCACGCTGTCGGTCAGGTCCTTCCAGGTCCCGCCGACGCCTTTCACCTGCGCTTGACCGCCTAGCTTTCCTTCGGTACCGACCTCGCGCCCCACGCGCGTCACCTCGGACGCGAACGAGTTGAGCAGGTCTACCGTCGTGTTAATAGTGTTCTTCAACTCCAAAATCTCGCCGCGTGCCTCCACGGTAATCTTCTTGGACAGGTCCCCGTTTGCCAGCGCCGTGGTGACCTGCGCGATGTTGCGCACCTGGTTCGTCAGGTTGCTCGCCATCAGATTCACGTTGTCGGTCAAGTCCTTCCAGGTCCCGCCGACACCCTTCACATCTGCCTGGCCGCCCAGCTTGCCTTCGGTGCCCACCTCGCGGGCCACGCGCGTCACCTCGGACGCAAACGAGTTGAGTTGGTCCACCATCGTATTAATGGTGTTCTTTAATTCCAGAATCTCGCCGCGCACCTCCACGGTGATCTTCTTGGACAGGTCGCCCTTCGCCACGGCGGTCGTCACCTGCGCGATGTTGCGTACCTGGTTCGTCAGGTTGCTCGCCATGCCGTTGACATTGTCCGTCAGGTCCTTCCAGGTCCCGGCCACGCCCTTCACTTCCGCCTGACCGCCCAACTTGCCTTCTGTCCCGACGTCGCGGGCTACTCGAATCACTTCCGAGGCGAACGAGTTGAGTTGGTCCACCATGGTATTAATGGTGTTCTTGAGCTCCAGGATCTCACCGCGCACATCTACCGTAATCTTCCTGGACAGGTCCCCGTTCGCCACCGCGGTCGCGACCTGGGCGATATTGCGCACCTGGCTGGTGAGGTTGCTGGCCATGTAGTTGACGCTGTCGGTCAGGTCCTTCCAGGTGCCGCCTACTCCCTTGACTTGGGCCTGGGCGCCGAGCTTGCCTTCCGTGCCCACCTCGCGGGCCACGCGCGTCACCTCCGACGCAAAAGAGTTCAACTGATCTACCATGACGTTGATCGTGTTCTTCAGCTCTAGGATTTCGCCGCGCACCTCCACCGTGATCTTCTTGGACAGGTCCCCGGTCGCGACGGCGGTGGTGACCTGCGCGATATTGCGCACCTGGTTCGTCAGGTTGCTGGCCATGCCGTTCACATTGTCGGTCAGGTCCTTCCAGGTGCCGGCCACCCCCTTCACATCTGCCTGGCCGCCCAGCTTGCCTTCCGTGCCCACCTCGCGGGCCACGCGCGTTACCTCCGACGCAAAGGAGTTGAGCTGGTCCACCATCGTATTGATGGTGTTCTTTAACTCGAGTATCTCGCCGCGTGCCTCTACGGTAATTTTCTTCGAGAGGTCGCCCTTGGCCACGGCGGTGGTCACCTGGGCGATATTGCGCACCTGGTTCGTCAGGTTGCTGGCCATGCCGTTCACATTGTCGGTGAGATCCTTCCAGGTGCCGGCCACCCCCTTGACCTCCGCCTGGCCGCCCAGCTTGCCTTCCGTGCCCACCTCGCGGGCCACGCGCGTCACCTCCGACGCAAAGGAATTGAGCTGATCCACCATGACGTTCACGATCTTGGCAGTGCGGAGGAATTCGCCCTTGACTGGCCGCCCATCGGTTTCCAGCGGCATGGCCTGGGAGAGATCGCCCTTGGCCACCGCCCCGATGACTCGCGTCACTTCTGCGGTCGGCTTGACGAGATCGGCGATCAAGGAGTTGACGGAATCCACGCAGGTGGCCCAGGAACCGGAGACATCCCCGATCGAAGCCCGCTCCGAGATCTTGCCATCCTTCCCGACGTTTTTACTGAGCCGCTGGAGATCCTTGGTGAGCCGCTGATTCTGCTCCACCAGGCTGTTCAGCGTCTTGGCGATGTCGCGCGCGACGCCGCTTCCTTTGGGCCTCATTCGGACTGTAAAATCCCCGTTCTCGAAGGCTTTGAGCGTCTCGAGCAGTTGATCTTGATCGAGTGTGGCGGTTGATGAGTCGTTCATGCGTTCCTCCTCAAAGACCAAGGTCCAACGAAAAAAGCGGTGGAATAACATAAGCGGTCCCGGGCTGGAGATGAAGCCTACGAAAGGAGGGCGAGCCAACTACTTGGTATGAATGACCTTAGGAAATTTATGGCAATACCAACGAGGGCATGAAAACAATGACGCGCTGACGTACACTCCCCGGAACATCGGCCTGGGGAGGCTTCCGGGAGGCGTGCATAGAGTAGATATTAGCTAATAGGTATTATAATGAGTATGGTGGCGGAACGTGTACAGGTTCTTGTGGTTGACGATCACCCCCAAACCCTAGCTGCGATGAAGGCCCTTCTGGAAGGCCCCGATCGTGAGATTGTCACCGCCACATCCGGCGAAGAAGCCTTGAGATATCTTCTCCATGGTGAATACGCGGTGGTCCTGCTGGATGTAAAAATGACCGGCATCGACGGCTACGAGACGGCCGCGCTGATTCGAGCGCGGGAGAAAACCCGCCAAATTCCGATTGTTTTTCTGACGAGTAACAATAAGGAAGCAGAACACGTCGTCAAAGGATATTCCCAGGGCGCGGTGGACTATATCTTCAAGCCGGTGATGCCGGAGATCCTGCTCTCAAAGGTGAATGTGTTCGTGGAGCTCGCGAACAAGACATTGGCGCTCAGGCGGCAGAACCAAGAACTTGAACGCGCGAAGAAAGAGCTGGCGGCACGGGCTGATGAACTGGCCCGCTCAAACGCCGACCTTGAACAGTTCGCCTACGCGGCCTCTCATGATCTCAAAGAGCCGCTGCGAATCGTGTCAAGCTACGTCAAGTTGTTGGCCACCCGTTACAAAAATCAATTGGACAGCGACGCGAACGACTTTATTGATTTCGCGGTATGGGGCGTCAACCGCATGGAACGGCTCATCCACGAGGTCCTGACCTATTCGCGGGTCGGTGACACAAGAGAGTTCCAGCCGGTAGAGTTTGCCAAAATCCTGGAGAGTGCGCTCGCCAGGGTCCAGGTGGCCGTACGAGAATCAAATGCCGTGGTGACCCATGATTCGTTACCGACGGTCATCGGGAACGAGGGCGAGCTGATTCGGGTGGTCCAGAATCTCATCGCCAACGCCATCAAGTTTCGAGGCCCTCATACGCCGGAGGTCCATATCTTAGCCGAACGGCGGGCCCCCTCTTCGACCACGCGGCCGCGCGAGGTGACAGGGATGGCCGGGAGTGAAGAGTGGCTGTTTTCGGTTCGGGACAATGGCATCGGCATTGAGCCCCAATACTGGAACAAGATTTTTATACTCTTCCGGCGATTGCACAATCAGGCCGACTATGACGGTTCCGGCGTGGGGCTTGCGATGTGCAAAAAAATCATCGAGGCGCATCACGGGAGGATCTGGGTGCAATCGCAACCAGGCGAGGGCTCTACATTTTATTTCACCCTCCCGGTCGCAGATCCAGACTAAGTGGTCACCTGCGCGTGCGTTGAACAGCGGGCCCCTCTCCCGTGGAGAGGTTGCGGGCGGTATTGATCAAGGACACGTGTGAGAGAGCTTGGGGAAAGTTGCCGAGCAGCCTCTTGGCCTGGGGATCATATTCCTCCGACAGCAATCCGACATCGTTACAGAGGCTGAGCAGGCGCTCGAATAGCCGCCGCGCCTCCTGGTGACGGCCGAGCAGCCAGTAATTGTCGGCCAGCCAGAAGCTGCAGCCCAAAAACGCACCCTCCCCCGGCGGCAGGCCGTCCACACGGCCGGATTCGTCCGTGAGATAGCGCTGCACAAAGCCGTCCCTGCACAGTTCACGCTCGATCGCCTCGACAGTCCCTCCTACGCGCTCGTCGTCGGGCGCAAGGAAGCCCACGAGCGGAATCATCAGTAGACTCGCATCCAGCTCTTTTGAACCATAGTACTGGGTAAAGGTTCGGCGGTTTGGATCGTATCCCTTCTCGCACACCTCGGCATGGATCTCCTCCCGCAGCCGTTTCCAGTGGTCTCTGTCTCCCGGCAGGCCGAAGCGTTCGATTGCATTGACCGCGCGGTCCACTGCGACCCACGCCATCACCTTCGAGTGGGTAAAATGCCGCCGGGGCCCTCGCACCTCCCAGATGCCCTCGTCCGGCTGTTTCCATCCTGTTTCAAGGAACTCAAGCAGGTGTTTCTGCAGCGCCCATGTCGATTCATCCGTTGGCATGCCGACGCGCCGCGCCTGGTGCAGCGTATCCATTACCTCTCCGTATACATCCAGCTGAAACTGACGCACGGCGGCGTTGCCGAGCCGAACCGGGGATGATCCCTCGTAGCCGGGAAGCCAGGAGAGTTCGGTTTCTGTCAGGCGACGCTCGCCTGCCGGCCCATACATAATCTGGAGTTGCGCCGGGTCGCCTGCTACCGCTCGCAATAACCAGTCGCGCCAGGCGCTCGCCTCCTGCTGGTACCCTGCGGACATCAGCGAATAGAGAGTAAAGGTGGCGTCACGGAGCCAGCAATAGCGGTAATCCCAGTTACGGACACCTCCCAGTGTTTCCGGCAACGACGTGGTGGGCGCCGCTACAATGCCGCCAGTGGGCGCGTAGGTCAGTGCCTTGAGCGTGATGAGGGAACGCAGCACCTGCTCATGCCACTCCCCCTCATAGGTGCAATGGCTTGACCAGTCCAGCCACCAAGCCTCGGTCTCCTTCAGCGCCCGCTCTGGATGGATTGGTTTCGGAGGCGGTTCATGTGAGGGATGCCAGATCAGCACAAACGGGACGCGCTTTCCTGCCGAGACGACGAAATCAGCCACCGTGGTGAACTGCACACCTCGCGTTGCGACCGGTGTATGGAGATACAGGGCATCAGGACCGCCGATCGCGGACAGGACGCCGTCGAGATTACGAACCCAGGGAACAACCGCCCCATAGTCGAAGCGGATCACCAGCTCCATCTGCATGCGCACCTGCCCGCGGAGTCCTTCCACAATCCGCACCACGTCGAGGTGCTTCCCTCGGAGCGGCATAAAATCTACCAGCCGCACCGCCCCGTCGTCGGTCTCGAATTCCGTTTCCAAGATCAGCGTGCCCGGCCGGTACCGCCGGTGGCTTTGGCGGACCTCCCCTTTGGGACTCAGCCGCCAGCGTCCATTCCGCTGATCGCCGAGGAGCGAGGCGAAGCAGGCACAGGAATCGAAGCGCGGCAGACACAGCCAGTCAATGGACCCATCCCGCCCGACCAATGCGGCGGTGTAGGTATCACCAATTAATGCATAATCCTCTATTCGCACGCTTCTTCTCGCATTCGAACCAGTATAAACGCCGGCCTCTTCTGAAGCTTCCCCTACTTTCGGCCCCCCATCTCACCCGCCCAGCGCCCGGCTCGCCAAGACGGCCGGTTGTCCCTGCGACTGATACTTTTGTGGCATTTACCAGCAGTATCCCGGAGGGCGAAACTGGGGGAGATTCTATCTAGAGGACGGCGACGGTGGATTTCCTCGGGCTAGAAATTTACAGCACCGCAATGTTAGCGGTCATTGTGTTCGGCAATCTGCTCCCGCTCGGAATCATTGTCGCGCTGCTTTCGCACGGAAACCGTCCCAAAGAAATCCTGGCTGCCTGGAGCCCGCCTAAGCCTGTTCCGGTGAGAATACAACGGGCGAACCGCCATTCGCATGCAGCTTAGGCTAATCCCCCAGTACGGGCCCCTCTCTTAGCATAGCTAGCCCGCCCCGGTCCGAGTATGCGTTTCATCCATCTACTACTCCAGGGAATACTCCTGATAACAGTCGCTTGGACTGATCTCTTCGCGGCGGATTCGCCGTCGGTGCCGGGCTGGAAGTCCTACTCGAACGGCAGATTCGGCTTCTTGATTCAATATCCGCCGGACTGGCGGCTCGGCGGATCGCTGTCGGATGGGATGGGCATCACGATCTATGCACCGCACCCTGGAAGCCAGGTCGCGCTTTCGGGCTTTCTCAACACCGCCGTGGGCACCAGCCAGGACGGCCGGCAGACGCTCCAGGAGTTTGCCTCGGCGCACCGCCGGATCATCAACGACGTCTATGCGAAGAAGAATATCTCAGTGAAATGGGAGGCGGAACACAGCATCACACTAGGCGGACGCCCGGCCCAGCAATTGACTTTCTCCTATGTAGACGAGGCCAACACGCGAATTATCGAAATGCACATCTTTTCATTAGGCCGGAATGAAGGACGCGGCGTGCGCATCAGATTCCCGGCCGAGCACCGCAAGGCCCTCATGCCGATCATCTCCGAGATGTTGCAGACCTACCAACCCGGACGGGACCAGGATGCGGTCAGTCCCTTTGTACCCACCCCGGGCTGAAGACACGCGCTAAAAAACGACCCGTGCGCGACCAGCGGTTTCGGATGTTTAGAGGTTTGGAAGCGGTTTAAACACGGTGCTGAAGAAGAGGGAGACCCCAGCGATAGGAGAGGAGGGCGAGAGTCTTCTATCGGAGAAGAAACCTGTGCAATGGACAGGCGCTCAGCGCATGACTACCTGAATCTCTTGCTTCGCCGGCCGGCATTCGCGCTCAGGAGGGCCATCTCCCGCCATTCGGGAATGGTCGCCTCGATCCTGTAGCGCTGCTGCAGAGCGGCCGCCAATACGGACATCTTTTTAAATTCTCCATGCACCAGATATGTCTCTGGTTTGGGGTCTCTGAACGCACCGACCCAGTCCAGCAGGCCAGATTGATCGGCAAGCGCCGAGAGGCCGTTGATTGTGTGGATCTGCGCCTTGACCGGAAGCCAGAGCCCTTGGATTCGGACATACCTCGGTCCCTCTATCAGCCGACGTCCGAGGGTTCCCTCGACCTGATAGCCGGTGAAGATGACGCACGAGCGAGGATCGCCGAGATATCTGAGCAGATGATCCTGGATACGCCCGCCTTCGCACATGGCGTTACCGGCCAGAATAATCACGCCGCTTTCCCGCGCGATGCTTCGCGAGGCCTCTACACTCTCAGTAAAGGTAACGACCGGCGCCTGAGGGTAGCTCGGAGGATGGCGCAGCAGGCGGCCAGCGTCCTCGTCGAACGCCTCCAGGTGTCGCGCGTACACATCCGCGGCATGGATGGCATTCGGATTGTCCACAAAGACGCGCGGCTGGTCGAGCATGCCTTCGCGAGTGATCTGATCGATCAGATACAGCACCTCCTGGCTGCGGCCGACGGCAGACACCGGCATCAATACGGACCCGCCCGCCGTAAGCGTTCTGGACATCACCTGCCCTAGCTCCGCCAGAGTTGCCGGTATGGTCTTGTGATTACGATCCCCATACGTCGCTTCCAGCACCAGGGTGTCGGCTTCCTTGATGGTCGAGGGATCGCGCCCGATCGGCTTCCCCCGATGACCGAGGTCCCCTGAAAACACGATCTTGAGATCCTCAACCCACATTTCCACAATTGCTGATCCTAACATGTGGCCGGCATCAGCAAAGCGTATACGAATAGAGGGCGACAGCGTGATCTCCGTGTCATAGGACCAGCCTTCGCAACGGGACAGGGCCCGCTCCACTTCCCTATCGGTATAGAGCGGCGCTTCGTCAACGGTCGGGCGGCGCCCGCCGGGAAGCGAGTGCTGCTGGAGACGCGCGAAATCGTCCCACACAATCCGCAACAAATCCTTGGTAATCTTCGTGGTCATGATCGGTCCCCGGAATCCCTCCTCGACAAGGCGAGGCACGAGGCCGGTATGGTCCAGATGAGCATTGGTCAGCACAACCGCCTTCACCTCAGTCGGATCGAACGCGAACGGCTCGCGGTTCTTTGAAAGCATTTCTTGTGAGGCTTGTACCAGACCACAGTCCACGAGAACGTGTGTGTGCCCATGCTGGACCAGAAAGCACGAGCCTGTGACCGTCCGGGTGGCGCCGAGGAAGTGCAGTCGTGTGACCATCAGAGAAATCTCCGCGCAAGTCCAATGCGGGTACGACTACCACCATAAGACTTATGAGGAGCAAGAGCAAATCCTACGACTGTTGGGTTTAGTGCACGGGTTGCCAAGAAGGCCATCGCGGATGTGCTGTGATCCAATACAAAGAAGAAGAGAGTCGTCCGCTACATTTTCCAGGCAAAGGCGATCCGGAATGAACAAGCCCAAGGGGACAGATCTATTTTCCCGGCCTCTTCAAGCCTTCGCGGCACCCTGCCATAACATGTCGTAGCCCAGCTCCTTGGTGTCGGAGGACAAACTGGCCAAGGCGGCGAACTTGCTGTTGAAGACTTCATCAGCATGGGATTTTTCGTGATCCTCAAATGAGCGCCAATAGGTAACGATGGCATAATGGTCGTCGGCGGTTCCAGATTCACTCAGGGATCCCTGACCCGAGACGAAGCCCGAAAACTTGAACACCTGCCCCGCGATGAAGCCCCCTTTGTCGCCGCCGTAGGTTTCCTTAACGACGCTGCATATCTCCCCGACGGCTAGCTCCACGTCATCGAAACTGACACCGGGCTTCAGCTTGATGGTGTTGAATAACATTTTGGCCCCAAATGGGAGTGTGATCGGACCGAACATGTTATCCTCCTGAGAAAGACGCGCAGCCGCGGCTGCTGCGCGGAAGTAGTCGATGTTGCCACCTGGACGGTACCATACTATTACCCTCAGCTCACGCCATCGCGGAATCACTTCATCAGCACCCACCACCAAGTTGCGGCCGGGCAGAAAATGGCTCTACACGTCCGCGAGGATCAACGCATCCCCGCCTGCAGTTTCACGTGTCAGATGAATTTGCTCTATCACGGAGATAGCCGTGGGTCTGTAGGCTCTGGATAATCGTTGTCGCCGCCGCGGCCGGCTGTACGGTCATGGTGTTCACGACAATCTCAGGCGTACGAGGTTCTTCATACGGCTCCTGGAGTCCCGGCACGGTTGAGGTTCTGCCGTCTCGGCCTTTGCGATAGGTTCCCTTCTGATCACGCTGCTGGCAGATCTCCAACGGACAGACCACCGCCACCTCAAGAAAGTTCGGAATCAACTCCCGCGCGAAATCCCTGTAGCGGCGGCGGTTCGCTGTCGCATCAAAAATTACCGGCACGCCATGGGCGACCAGCCGACTCCCGTAGAAAGCGAGGGCGCGGTAAAACAGGTCCCGCTCCTCGGACGAATAGGTTGCGGTAGGCGTCAGCACTCGACGCAACGCATCGGACTCCAGAACCTCAACCATCGCACCGGCCTCCGCTAGGCGCGCACTGAGCTCGCCGGCAATGCTGGTCTTTCCGGACGCCGGCAGTCCGGTCAACCACACGGCGAATGCCTGGCTCACCGCGTGCCCTCGCCGACACCCTTCATGACTTTAGATAGTCATTGACGCGAGCCGGATCAAAGGCCGATTGGTTTAAAACCTCTTCGATAAAGTTGAATAGCTTGCGACGCGTTGTCATAGAGATATCCGGATACCAAACAGGACTCGCCACGACCAGACCGCGAAACGCAAAGAAGGGCGGCGCGGCTTCGAGTACGCCCTGATCGCCGGTGCGTTCTAAGTAGCGGTCCCAGAACAGGCGAAAGAGCCGCTCAAACGGGCCGCGCAGATTCCCCCAGCGATTCACGGATGAGAATATATAATTCATGCTCATACAGGTTACATCGTCGGCCGGCTCCCCCCACTCCTGCCGGGCACGGTCGAGCACCGAGAAATCCGTTGCTTTGCGGAACAGCACATTCCAGGGATGATAGTCACCATGCACCTGCGAGAGCCGGCGGGTTTTGTCTCGCAACCGCCAGCGCCATAGATTACAGCGCTGCTCAATGGACTCCAACAGCTTCGGAGTAATAAATCCATCCGGGGAGTGGCGCAACAAGCGGCCTGCCTTGGCGGGCCGGGGCTCCGGGAGAAGAGCCTGTCTTGGCAGGCTCGGGGTCGGTGGGTGTAACAGTGTGTGCGACACACGCCTGGGGTGGAAGGGATAGAACGTCGGATAGGTGTCCACCACACCCAAGATGCATTCTCCATGTCCGATCAAGTCCCGCAATGCGCGCCGGTACAACCCGGCGTCGCGCTTTTTCTTTCGATGAATCTGGATCAGATAATCCGCCAGCGCCCGGGTGCGTGCCAAGTCCAATCGCTCCAGCTTTCCGGTTCGAGCGATCCGTCCGAGGTCATACTGGTATTCCCTTCCTTCCACGAACTCGGTCAGCAGAAAAACTTCCTTGGCGTCGGCGATGGAGCGAATCCGACCTTCTTTGGTGAAGGCGCCCACATCCTCGGCCCGCACATGGCGGGGCAGATGATTATAGCTCGCGTAGTCCCACAGCATGGCATGGGCCCGATCAGCCATGTGCTCGTGCCCATTGGGGCCGGGCCGCATCGTCTCCAGCACCATACGACGCTTGTGACCGCCCTCCAGGACCTCAATCAGGATCGGCGCGCCATATCCGAAACCCTTCAGCACATCCGCCGATTGATGGCCGCCAAGCGCGCCGAACGAGCGAATGGCGACAGGGGGTCCTCCCCGTTCCTGGAAATATGCTGCTAGCGCTCGCTTGGTCAGACGCACCGCTCGCCCGTTAGGTATCGAAAACGACTTCGGTATATGACTCGGATAACAGTACCCCCAGAGCGTAAGAAAATAAATAGGCGCAGCTATGTATATGAATGTCCCCCCGTGTTGGCACCCGCGTGACTGCCGGAAGAGCGGTGCGCTTTAACGCAGTCCGGATTCCCGAGACTACGAAGAAAACTGTCCGCCCGCTTTTCGTAGCCATACGGCTCCCGATTGAAGTCGCGGCTTGAGGTCGCGGCGCATCCAAGAGTACCCTTCACTCCCCCATTGAACTATTTAATTTTCAATCCCAGGTTGCTATAGCTTCGTGCACTGTCGGTGTCTGACGCCGTGGCCCGTGAGGTTCGGTTGTCGAGACGTTAGACATCGTCATAGGACGGCTGGCCTTCCCTATGGGCTGGCCGTCCGTCCAAAATACCACGAGCTCCCTGTTGGGACCCTTGATTGCTCTCCTCCGTGCTCTTGCCGTCCTATAAGACTTCGCTTCGCATTTCACCGAGATACCGTTCGGGCGTTTCGTGCTTTCTCACGCGCCATTTGCTACACTCCTCCGCGAATTCCATGAAGAAACGACGCTTGTCTCTCCTCACCGGTATCCTGCTCCCCTTCCTGTTTTCCTCATGCGTCAGCGTTACTCAGGCGCCGGTTTCTATCCAGGAGAGCCCCGACCGGTTTATCCGACTCGAAGGGCACGGGGACAGGTACCGAACGGGCTCCAATCGCTTTGAACATCCCCTCAATCTGAGTGTGGGAGAGTGGGAGCGCATTCTCTCCAGCATTCAGGTGCAGGGCCGGAAGGATACCTTCCTCTTCACGACCGCCAAGAATCCACCTGAGCCGGCCTTCTCGCCGGAGCAGGTGGCTTACCTGAGCCCCGGACTTTCTAAAGCGTTCACCCGGGCTCATCCGGACGAGTTCGTGGTGTTCGGTTTCAGCGAGACACGCTTCTCACCTGTGATAGAAATCACTACCGGCGGATGGTTCGTCGAGGGACAGCGTTTGCGTCTCATCTTGGCGAATTACCGGTCCAGCGTATCCATGAAACATATTCGGGACCAACTCTGGCAGGATCCCATGCATTCTCATACCTCTCCTTCGTACGACATCGTTGCTGCACCGAACCAGAGTGTCGGGCGCCAGAAGAGCCTTGCCGGCCTGCTGAGCGCGGGGGCGCCCGAGTTGCTCATTGACTACACAACCCTGTTGGAGACGACGCCTATTGCACCTCCCAGTCCTTCACCAACCGGTTCCCCGAAAGTGGCATCTCCACCTGGCATGCCGCCCGAGTCTTCTCTTGAGGAACGGCTGCGGGTGCTGAAAAAGCTTCGCGCAGAAGGATTAATTACTGAGGAAGAATATCGTGACAAAAAGAAACAACTGCTTGATCGTTTCTAGCGACTCCACGTTTTCCGGTAGTTTCGTGGCGGCAAAGCCCCTCCCTCGGAATTGCCCGCCCAAATTCTGTCGCCGGGGTGTGTGTCGCACAATCTTTTGTCCGTGGTTTTCTTCTTGCATCCCAGCCAGCCAATATGGTACCGTGGTGCTACGTAACACTTTAGATCCATGCATCCGGACATGATTTCTTCTCCTTGCTGGCCAAGTCCGTCTGCTTCAAACCCAAACCGGAGATCTCACTATGATGCCGAGCCCTGCTCTGACTAAACCTCTTAATCACCCTGTAAACTATGGGACGGTGGTCCTGTTTAGTCTCGTGACGGTTGGCGCTCTGCTCGGGCTGCCGACCTTTGCCTATTTTCACGACTACACCTGGCTGGACTGGACCATGTTCGGGGTGCTCTACGCTGTAACCGGTCTGGGTATCACGGTCGGGTATCATCGCCTTATTGCGCATCACAGCTTTAGCTGTTCAAATTGGGTGAAAGCGGCGCTCCTGATCGCCGGTGGATGGGCGTTGGAAAATTCCGTGCTGAAATGGGGCGCCGACCACATTCGCCATCACGCGCGGTGCGATCAGGAAGAAGACCCCTACAACGCCAAGCGGGGATTTTGGTACAGCCATTGCGGTTGGGTATTTTTTAATGACCCCCACGTCAATGGCAAATACGCGTCTCGCTTGCGACAGGATCCCGTCGTGCTATGGCAGGACCGCTACTATATTCCGATCGTGCTCTCCGGCTTCGTTCTACCGTTCATCGTCGGGTTCCTTTATAACGGCTGGGTGGGCGGCCTCGGCTGCTTCTTGCTCGCCGGCGTGGGGCGGACCTTCTTTGTCCTCAATTCCACCTTCTGCATCAACTCCATCTGCCACCTGTGGGGGAAACAACCGCACACGAATGCAGATTCAAGCCGAGACAGTTGGCTGGTCTCGCTCCTGACCTTCGGCGAGGGATACCATAATTTTCATCATGCGCATCAACGTGATTACCGGAACGGTCCGCGGTGGTACAACTTCGATCCTTCCAAGTGGTTGATCTTTGGCTTAGCCCTGACCGGAGCCGCTTGGGATCTGAGCCGGATCCAGCCTGAACGGACACGATTCGTAGCCGACTGATGGACAGGCACCCCGTGCTCACAAACATTCAAGGGGGACAGCAGGACTGACCATGGCCGCATCCCACACTCCCAGTCCCTGGCATATGGAACTGTATATCAACGAGAAGGACGAAACCTTCCCTCCAAACGTTATTGGAATTCGGGACAACTATCCCGTCGCGGTATGCTGGGGCCTTGACGAAGAGACGGACCAGGCCAATGGACGCTTGATCGCCGCCGCGCCCGAGCTCTTGGAAGCCTGCGAGGCCGCCGTGGTGGCCTTACTGGAAGAGCATCCAGGGCAGGCTCTCTCAGAGGCAAATCTGAGGGCCGTCAATCTCTGTCGGGCTGCCTGCAATAAAGCTCTCGATGAGATGATTGGTAATTAACCTCTCCGCTTCAGTTTCCTTCTCTTTCCTGTTCGGATACCCCTCACTTCGCGGTCCTCATACGAGAAGTGTCTGAGCGTGCTCCATTTAGGTAATTTGTCCATATTTCCGATATACTTGTATGTCGAGAGCAAATGATACTCACGCGCAACAGGGGTGGACCTGTGGCATCTCGATCATCTTTATACCGCGCACACCGGAGTATTGCCCGCCCGACAACCGCCCGCCGCCACCCGGCGCTCTCAACTCATCGTTCGGACGAGGAACTACTTCAGCTCAGAATGTGCGACCTCGGACTCATGCTCAGGGGGACCTGGCTTGAAGACTGCATGGACAGCCTACGCGTGGAGCTGGTACAGCGCAATATTCGCTTTCGCCCCCATGCCTGGCTGTCGCACGATTGGTTTTCCCCCGAGGGCGTGCCCGGCATCGCCATACCGTTTTACCTGGCGCACCCTCGCCTGATGCGTCTCGAGCGTCGGCAAATGCAGGAGGTCGAAGGCGGCTCCCGCGAAGACTGCATGAGGATTTTACGGCATGAGTGCGGTCATGCTATCCAGCACGCGTATCAGTTGCAGCGGCGACGGCGCTATCAGCAGTTATTCGGCAAATCCTCACAAACATATCCAGACTCCTATCGTCCCAATCCCGCCAGCCGGCGCTATGTGCAGCACTTGCGGCTCTATTACGCTCAGAGCCATCCTGACGAGGACTTCGCCGAGACATTCGCGGTCTGGCTACAGCCCCGTCCTGTCTGGCGGCGGCGCTACCACGGCTGGCCGGCCCTCAACAAACTTGAGTACGTTGATCAGCTCATGGAGGAGGTGAGGGAAAAGTCTCCGCTGGTTTTCTCCCGCAAACAAGTCGATGCTCTGTCGTCGCTCAAGATGACGCTCCGCGATTATTACGCGGAAAAGCACGAACGCTATGGCCAGGGCTATCCGGATATCTATGACCGCGACTTGATGCGGCTGTTTTCAAACGACGCGAAGTTTCGCGACCGCGAACTCGCCTCCAAGGTTTTGCGACGCCATCGCAGCCAGATCCGTCGCCTTTTCACCCGAAAGACCGGTGAGTACCAGATCGCGCTGGAACACGTTCTGAACGACATGATCGGGCGATGCCGGGAACTGAAGCTTCGTGCGGGCGGCTCTGAACGCAAGCTGCTCAGGGAGTTTGCTCTGCTCCTCACCAGCAAGACGAGGCTCTTCCTCTCACGCCGGTCCAAGCGGATTGCCCTATGACAAAGCTCCCCCAAAAGAAACTGCGCGTTCTGGTCCTCATGCATCCGTCGCTGCTGCCGCCCGAGACCTTGGATGGCTTGAGTGAGAAGGACGCTTATGCCATCAAGACGGAATACGATATCGTCACAACCTTGCGGCGGCTCGGCCATGAGGTGCAGGTCCTCGGTGTTCAAGATGAGCTGACGCCGATTCGCTCGGCCGTCACTGAATGGAAGCCGCAAATCGTTTTCAACCTTCTCGAAGAATTCCACGGCATCGCGGAATTTGACCAGCACGTGGTCGCCTACCTGGAACTCCTTCAAGTATGTTACACAGGCTGCAACCCCGGCGGGCTCGTGATTGCGCGAGGGAAGGCACTGTCCAAGAAGCTGGTGACATACCACCGGATCCGCACACCGACCTTCACGGTGTTTCCGCGTGGGCGCCGGCCTCGGCCGCCTCGGGGTTTGCGCTTCCCGCTGATCGTCAAGAGCCTGACCGAGGAGTCTTCGCTCGGCATCTCCCAGGCGTCGATTGTGGACACTCCGGAAAAACTGGAGGAACGGGTGGCCTTTATCCATAAGAGCGTCGGCACGGATGCGATCGCCGAGCAATATATCGAAGGCCGAGAGATTTACGTGGGCGTCATCGGCAACCAGCGAGTACAGGTCTTGCCCATCTGGGAGCTGGAGTTCTCCAACCTCCCGCCCGGCAGCGCCGCCATCGCCACCGCTCGCGTGAAGCATAATCCGGACTATCAACACAAGCACGGGATTAATGACAGCCCGGCGAAGAACCTCAGTGCGGCGTTGGAAAGCCAGATCGTGAGGACCAGCCGACGGATCTTCAAGATTCTCGAGCTCGACGGGTACGCACGTATTGATTACCGATTGGCCCCCGACGGGACGTTGTATTTTCTGGAGGCCAATCCCAATCCTGAGATCGCAGAAAACGAAGAGTTCGCTTCAGCCGCGAAGTCTGCGGGGATCCCCTACCTTAAACTCGTGCAGAAAATCGTCAACCTCGGATTGTGCCGAGCTCGTGCGTCTTGAGTGAACCGCATCTGTTAGAAACACGCTCGCTGCGGTATGGTGCCAGCACTCAGGCATGATTGAGTCAACCTTCATCTTACTCAACGGCGTCGGGGAGACGACTGAGCGCAAGCTCTGGCAGCACGGTATTACCACCTGGCAGACGTTCCTTGAAGCGAACTCCCTGCCGGCGATCAATGCCAGACGTAAGGTTCTGTATGACGAGCAATTGTCGCTCGCGGTGCAGCATTGGGAGCGCGGACACGCCGGGTACTTCGCGAGTTGCCTGAAACCCTGCTACCAGTGGCGTCTGTATGAGTGGCTTCGACCACGCGCTGTCTATCTGGATATCGAAACGGGTGGTCCGTACGGTGACGTGACCGTGGTCGGACTGTACGCTGAAGGACGAATGACCAGCCTGGTGCGAGGGGATACCTTGACCGAGGAGCGTCTGCGGGAGGAGCTCTCAGGTTATGATCTCATTGTGACCTTTTTCGGCTCGGCATTTGATCTGCCGTATCTCCAAGCCAGATATCCACGTCTCAGGATCGAGCAGCCACACATGGATTTGTGCTTCGTCGCCCGGCGGTTGGGGTTACGGGGAGGTCTGAAACAGATTGAGCCGATCGCAGGGATCCAACGCCCCGATTTTCTACGAGGCCTTAACGGGTGGGATGCGGTACGCCTGTGGAACCGTTGGCGGTACGGTCATGACCAGGCGTCGCTAGAGTTGCTAGTCTCTTACAATGCGGCCGACGCCGCGAATCTCCAGCCGCTCGCCGACTTTCTCTATGGGCAATCAACTCAACAGTGCGGATTGCACCTCCGTCCTTCCCTGAAGCCTTCTATTTTCGTTCGAGGCTGAGCTGCTCCTTATCAAATCTGTCGACAATTCCTTTCGCCATGGCCTGGAGGTCGTGGCCGCTCTGAACATAAAACGTGCGCTTGTGGAAAAGGTCCTTATCCTTCTTGGAAGGATAGTGCTGTGTCACCAGAACCGACACCACGAAAAGCACCGGCTCTTTTTTCTCGTTCCGCGCGGTTACGCCGATCAGCTCCATCATCAAGTTTGGATGCTCCGACACCAATTCTACATCCTTGAGAGCGGCCATCTCGGATTGGAACACCTGCGCCAAACCGGCCTTTGTGTCGTCGTCACTACTGTTGATGGTTACCTGCACCTTGAATTTGTCCTTCTCTTTGGCGACAGTTTTGCCTTTCATCGAGCCAGAAGCGTCGCCGGTAGCATTCACGATAGGACAGTCTGTGCAGACTAAAACGGTCGCGACAACGGCGCCAAAGAGAAGATGAAGGAACTGACGTGGCATGGGAGGCTCCCTTGTTGAGGATAACTGCTGATGAGTTTAGCGCATTGTCGTGGGGAAGACGAGGTTTTTCTCTATAGCCGCGGGGGCTCTTACGTGCTTCTCAGGGGACACGCTGAGGTCAGCGGGACAGGAAATAGGAATGCTTCGTCTAGGAACGCAACACCATTGACGGAATGTCTTCAGCCCACAGGTGCAGACAGCTTTTTTAAGCTCCCCCTTTGACGAGACCGAATTCGTTCAACTCTAGGTGGAGCCTCGGAGTGGCAGATGTCACCGGATTCCAACGCTATCTTGAGAAGTTGCGCGGTATTATGGACCCCCAGCTTCATCTTCATGCTCGCTCGGTGGGCCTCAACCGTTTTGATGCTTATCTGTAACCGCTGGCTGATTTCCCGGCTCCTCATGCCCCGCCAGATCAATTCGAGGATTTGCCGCTCGCGGCCCGTGAGTGCCGGCCGCCCCTCCACGATACGCATGGTGTCCTTTACTCCTTATCGTTATAGTGCCCTAGGTATTACCATGCTCTTCGGCATAAATGCAATCCCCTATTCCGCCAATCCAGAGACTCACTCCTTGCAAGAGAGGTATTGCCTTTTTCGTTGACCTTATTTCTGAATATGATACGATTCCTGTAGCCTAAGAGCAGGCCGACTATCTGCTCCCTCGCGCCTCCCCTCCCATTCTCGCGCGATCGATTCCTTAGCCTCCGCTGCTCAGTCGACCCATCCTTGCATGGACGTCCCGGCTCAAGTTCTGTTTGAGACTACGCAAGAAGGAGAAAGCAACGAATGATGATGACATGGTTACGATCGGGTGGGGTCTTGATGGTGGCGACTCTCCTCCCCAGCTGCGCATGGGTACCCACGATGGTCAGCCAAGGAGTGGATGCGGCGATCACAATCGGCGAACACCGCTCTTTTTACGCCACCGCAAAAGACTATGCAACCAGGGCAGAAATCGCCAGTCGGTTTGCCGATGAGAATTTCGCGGTAGAAGTGAGCACTGACGTTTACCATGGACGGGTCATGCTGACCGGTTTAGTAAAAAGCGCCCACACCCGACAAAAAGCCGAACAGCTCGCACAGCAGGTGACAGATGTTCGAGAGCTGTTCAATGATATACAGATCACCGAAGCCGGCGGAATTCTCGGTACCTTCAACGACCTGTTCATCGAGTCTAAGTTGAAGGCCAAATTGGTGATGGCGGAGGGGGTGAAATCGATTAATTACCGATGGCGGGCGAACAACGGGATGGTCTTCCTACTCGGTACGGCAGACAGCCCTGAGGAACTGGCACACGTGGTCAACATCGTCCTCGAAACGGACGGGGTGCGCGAAGTTGTCATCCATGTCACGTCACAAGAAGTTAACGAGCCCGACTCCGATGTCCTCATCGCCAAGGAGAACCTGCCCGTCGGCGCTTCTATTACACAGTCCGCCACGGCCGACTTCCTCAGGGGAGAGGTCATCTCCGTCTATAATGGTGATAGCTTCACGGTCATGATTGGGAGCAAGCTGGAGAAGGTGCGACTCATGGGAAGTGACGCACCCGACATGACACGATCCCCAATCGGCAGGGAGGCGCGGGAATTTCTAGGTCGCCTTGTGCGGGGCAAAATGGTAAGTCTTGAAACCGATGATCGTCGTCGCGATCAAGACAACCGTCTCCTCGCATACGTCTACGTGGGCAATCTTTTCGTCAACGTTGAATTGATCCGACAGGGACAGGCCGTGATGTCTACCGTACCGGCGAATGTTGCGCATGTAGAGGAGTACCGGAACGCTCAGGACGAGGCTCAGGCTTGGCACCGTGGTGTCTGGAGCTCTACGAAGCTTGTGAATGTGCAGCCGGACTGTCGTCGAAACCCTATGAAAGGGCGCGAGTGCTAGGCTACGTGGAGAACAGGCCAAAGAGCATCACTCAGCTGGAGCAGTATGCGGCCCGGATCGGGGCGCCGGTGAAGATCGAATCCACCGAGCAGGGCTACCGGCTTCTCGTGGATGCCACTGCCGATCTGGCACTGGATGAAACGCTGGCGGACTATATGGGCGCAGCGCTGGCGCTGGCCTTAGAGGAAGATCCAAGGGACGCTCCCCAAGGCTGGCGTAGTCTGGGAATCATCGTCGGATACCGCGAGGTAGAGGACTAGCGCAGAGCTGGTCACTCACTGTGTCTGGAGGTAAGGTGCGAACCGGTGACTGGAGGCAGGATGGTGAAAGCGAAGGCTTAGGAAGGAGAACTCAGGAGCGGTAGGCCGTTCAAGCAGGGAACCGTTGGTGAGGTTCGTGTGGAGGCTGACAAGGTGGTGGTAACCGAGGGAATTGCCCGATTGCTGGCACGCCCACTAAGACCTCAAAACTGCCGTAGCATGTGCGAACCGGGCCTTGGCTGACGCAAGACTCGATAGGTATTGGTCGCTTCATCATACTGTCGCCGCATGGAGTCCTTTCCGCCGAGACGCATGACAAGCGCCATGGGCGTGAGCAGTCCATAGTAAATGATACCCAAAATGATTCGTGTGTTAATCCACCCCAAGACATGACCCACCCACATCCAGACCTTGAAAATAGGCCCCAAGCAACGAGGGAGGAGAAGCCCCAAGACCATTAATAATGAGCCGATGATCACTGCCCATACCCGGATATCATCTTGATGGATAAGCGGCCAGACGCCAATGGCTACAAAGATCCCCCCGACCATCAGTCCAAAGCTTCGATATTGCTTCATTGGGTTTGTCATGAATCACGTACCCCTTCGCTTTTTGTTGTTCCCATACCTAACCTCGAAGACTAATCCAACGCGAATTCCTTTTTCCAGTCTGTGTCTCCGAGCAGAGGCTTTTGGTTGGCTTTGTCCAGCACGCAGTTTTCCAAAACCAGCACATCTATTTCCGTCCGCATGAAGCAACGATACGCTTCCTCGGGCGTGCAGACGATGGGTTCGCCGCGGACGTTGAACGAAGTATTGACAAGAACACCACAGCCGGTCAGCGCTTCGAACGCCTTGAATAAGCCATGGTAGCGCGGATTTGTCTTCTCGTGGACGGTCTGAATGCGTGCCGAATAATCAATGTGGGTGACCGCCGGGATGTCCGAGCGCGGCACATTGAGTAGATCAATCCCCCATAAACGTTTTTGCTCCTCGTTCGGCGTCGTGCGCCGCTTTTCCAGGACAGGCGCAACCAACAGCATGTAGGGGCTATCCGCGTCCAGATCAAAATAGTCTGACACCCGCTCACGCAGCACGGTTGGAGCGAATGGCCGGAAGGATTCTCTGTACTTAATTTTCAAGTTCATGACGGATTGCATCTTGGGATTGCGGGCGTCTCCGAGAATAGTCCGGCCCCCTAGGGCGCGCGGCCCGAACTCCATCCGGCCATTGAACCATCCCACAACTTTTCCGGAGTCCAAATCGCGTGCCACCCGCTCAAACAGTGTCTGATCGCTCAACCGGGTGTAGGGGATGGCCTGTTTGGTCAAAAAATCTTCGATCTCCTCATTAGAAAACGACGGTCCGAGATAACTTCCCTGCATGGCGTCATCAGGGCCATAACTTTCGCGGGGTCGCTCGTCGAATTGATGCCAAGCGGCCAACGCAGCACCCACGGCTCCTCCCGCATCCCCTGCGGCCGGCTGAATCCACAAACCTCTGAACGGACCCTCTCGCAGAATCCGTCCGTTCCCCACGCAGTTCAACGCGACCCCGCCCGCCATACAGAGATTTTCAGCGCCAGTCTCACGATGGAGCGTGCGAGCCAGGCGTAGCATGACCTCTTCTGTGACTTCCTGAATTGAGCGGGCCAAATCCATCTCGCGTTGGGTCAAAGGGCTCTCAGGCTCGCGGGGAGGACCACCAAACAGCGCATTAAATTTCCTATTCGTCATGGTCAGGCCGGTGCAATAATTGAAATACTCCATATTCATGCGGAACGTGCCGTCCGGTTTGAGATCCATTAAGGAATCGTAAATCGTCTTGACATATCGTGGTTCGCCATAAGGGGCGAGTCCCATCACCTTATATTCACCGGAGTTCACTTTAAAGCCGGTATAATAGGTAAATGCAGAATAGAGCAGGCCCAACGAGTGGGGAAATGGAATCTCCCAGAGAGGCGTCAACTGTCTGCCTTCACCGAGCCATGCCGAGGTGGTGGCCCACTCACCGACCCCATCCATGCAAAGAACCGCCGCGCTCCGGTACGGAGACGGAAAGAACGCTGAAGCCGCATGCGATTCGTGATGCTCGCCAAACAGGATTTGAGGCAAATCGGATTTGTTCAGGTCTACGGCGATATTGAGTAATTCCTTTTTCAAAAGGGCCTTCAGCAAGAGCTTTTCCCTACTCCAGATCGGCATGGCGGCAAGGAAGGAGCGAAAACCTCGCGGCGCAAAAGCAAGATACGTCTCCAGTAAACGTTCGAACTTCACCAAAGGCTTATCATAGAATGCGACATATCGGAGATCGGTCAAGGAGATGCCGCCCTCACGCAGACAGTAACGTACCGCATGCGTCGGAAACCCCGCATCGTGTTTCTTACGCGTAAAACGCTCTTCCTGTGCCGCGGCAATGATCCTGCCGTCTCGGACCAAGCACGCCGCGCTATCATGATAAAACGCAGATACACCAAGGATATGAGTCATCGGCTTTCCCTTTCGGCAATTTTCAAGCTCTGCTGAGGACATTGCGAACTAATGACGAAAGAAGTGGTACTGTTAGTCATACTCATCGGCCTGTCCCCTTAGCCGCCGTGATGGGGGCACAAACCAGAAAATCCGGTGCTCAGTATACCATTAATGACAGAAATAAGTTCGGCGAAATGCCGGCAGCACTGTTCTCACCGGTATCTATTCAGAAAAACCTCCTGGGAACCACGATGATATCCTCCGGGAGCACGATGTCCTCCAGCTTTATCCGCACCGACTGTTCTTGACCATCGATCACCCGCAGCACTTTGGTCCGGCTCTCTGACGCCTTGTCCGTAAACCCGCCGGCCATCGTAATGACTTTATGGACGGTGATGCCTTTCTCGTACGGGTAGTCGCCCGGCTTTTTCACCTCCCCATCCACGTAAATTCTCTGCAGCCGCTCCACGATGACGAAATCATCAGGCAGGACCGGGGCGTTGAGATCAACTGCGGTCGTCTCCGTTCGCCCGCCGGCGAGCCTGGTCATTCTGATCTCTCCCTTCTCTGCTTTTTCGGTGACGCCCCCGGCCATTGAAATCGCCTTGTGCACTGTCAGTCCCTTCTCATAGAGGTAGCGCCCCGGGGTCTTGACCTCTCCGCTGACATAGAACCGTTGGCCCTCCGCCACCACAATGATGTCGTCGTGCAGGAGGAGCGTCTCCAGTTTGACCGGCAGGGTTTCCTCCCGCCCGTTAGTGTGCCGCAGCACCCGAAACTCGCCCCGTTCCGCTTTCTCTGTCAGGCCCCCGGCCATCGCAATGGCCTTGTGCACGGTGAGGCCGTCCTTGTACGGATACCCGCCCGGAGTCTTCACCTCGCCGCTCGCATAGAACTTATGGATCAGGGGCTCTATCATAATGATGTCATCCGACAGGACCGCCAGATCCGGTTCCGCTCGGAATGTCTCGACCAACCCCCGGGCGACCCGGGTCACTTTGATCTCCCGCTTCTCTGCCTTCTCGGTCACGCCTCCTGCCATTGAGATGGCTTTCTGCACCGTCAGCCCCTTCTCATAGAAGTAGCGGCCGGGCGTCTTCACCTCGCCGGTGACATAAAATCGCTGGCCCTCCGCCACTACTATAATGTCGTCGGGCAGCACGAGCGTCTCCAGCTTGACCGGCAGGGTTTCCTCTTTCCCGTGAGTGTACCGCAGCACCCGAAACTCGCCCCGCTCCGCTTTATCTGTCAGGCCCCCGGCCATCGCAATGGCCTTGTGCACGGTGAGTCCATCCTTGTACGGATACCCACCCGGGCTCTTCACCTCGCCGCTCGCATAGAACTTATGGGTCAGGGGCTCTATCATAATGATGTCATCTGGAACCACCGCCAGATCCGATTCCGCTCGGAACGTCTCTGCCAGCCCGCCGGCGACCCGAGTCACCTTGATCTCCCGCTTCTCCGCCTTCTCGGTTACGCCCCCGGCCATCGAGATGGCCTTGTGCACTGTCAGTCCCTTCTCATAGAGGTAGCGCCCCGGGGTCTTGACCTCCCCGCTGACATAGAACCGCTGGCCCTCCGCCACTACAATAATGTCGTCGGGCAGCACGGGCGTCTCCCACTTGACAGTCATGGTTTCCTCATGCCCGTTGGTGTGCCGCAGCATGCGAAACTCGCCCCGTTCTGCCTTCTCCGTCACCCCACCCGCCATCGCGATCGCCTTCTGCACGCTCAGCCCCTCGCCATAGGGATAGGCCCCGGGATTTTTTATCTCCCCACTCACATAGAATTTGTGGTTCTGCGTGGCCACCAGGATAATGTCATTCGGCTGGATGACGTCATCTGGCCCAAGGGTCAGGGTCTCGACCCGCCCGTCCTTCAGGCGCGTCACTTTAAGCCCCTGCTTCTCCGCCTTCTCCGTGAAGCCCCCGGCTAAGGAGAGAGCCTTCTGGACCGTCAACCCCTCTTCGTATGGGTAGCCCCCGGGCGTCTTCACCTCGCCGCTGACGTAAAAGTTCCGATGCCGCACAATCGAGACACTAACCTTCGGCAGCCGCACATAGCCCTCGGCTAACCGCACCGTCAGCTCTTGTTGCAGCTCCTCGATCGTCCGGCCTTCTACCTGCAACATCCCGAGCAGAGGATAATTAATTTTCCCATCTCCGCTCACCTTGCTTTCGACCGTCAAATCCTCCTCGCCAAAGACCTGAATCCGAATGACATCGTTCGCGCCGATTCGGTATCCGTCCCGGGGGAGCGTGCGTTCCACCGCGCCTGCATCGAGCGCGCACACCAAGGTTAACAACAGACTGAGTAGCCACCGCATGGTTCTTATCTTCATATCGTACCTCGTGTTTGTGGTCACGACACCGTGTCATCTACAGGATGGAATTGAATAAGGTTAATTGGCACTCGTGAAGTTGATCAGAAGAGTAAATAACACAATGACAATCCATTGGCCGGTAATCAGAACGGTCATGCCTACTGGAAAGGCAGGGGGGAAGACACACAGGCAGGAGCCGAAGGATAGCTAGAAGAACCTCCTGGGAACGACGATGATATCCTCAGGGAGCACGATGTCCTCCAGCTTCATCCGCACCGACTGTTCTTGACCATCGATCACCCGCAGCACTTTGGTCCGGCTCTCTGACGCCTTGTCCGTAAAGCCGCCGGCCATCGTAATAACTTTATGGACGGTGATGCCTTTCTCGTAGGGATAGTCGCCCGGCTTTTTCACCTCCCCGTCCACGTAAATTTTCTGCAGCCGCTCGACGATGACAAAATCATTAGGCAGGACAGGGGCGTTGAGATCCACCGCAGTCGTCTCCGTTCGCCCGCCGGCGAGCCTGTTCATCCTGATCTCTCCCTTCTCCGCCTTCTCGGTCACGCCCCCGGCCATTGAAATCGCCTTGTGGACCGTCAGTCCCTTCTCATAGAGGTAGCGGCCGGGCGTCTTGACCTCTCCGCTGACATAGAACCGTTGGCCCTCCGCCACCACAATGATATCGTCGGGCAGGAGGAGCGTCTCCAGCTTGACCGATGCGCTGTTTCCGCGGCATGACTTCTCCGGAAAGACAGCTTTCAGCAGCGGGAAATCCTTGGGGCAAGTTCAATAGTTATTGGAAAACGATGGGCCTACCATCCATGTCTTCTGGTATGCTCACGCGCGCCGTTTCAAGAATTGACGGCGCGATATCATAGGTGGAATACCCGGCTAGGGAACGACCTGGAGGGACATCGGGGCCATGTATGATGAAAAAGCCCTGCGGTGTATGACTTCCGGTTCTTGCATCCTGCTGTCTCAATTTCAATATTCCGTGCCCCGGAATGTCGATGGAATCCCATGAAAACGACTGATCCCACAAGACGGTGATGTCAGGGAGTTGAGGTAAATAAGGACCGTGAAACTGCTCGCAAGATATGCTCACGGCCTTCACGATGCTCCTTCCTGAACAAGGATCGGTGAGCTTATACAGCGCCTCTGATAATTCATGACAGACCTTTTGATATTCACTGCCCGGGTGAACCACACCATCTCGATCCCGGCCGATGACGCTCACACGGATCGCGCCGACTGAATCGTTGTTGGGAATCGCGAAAGCGCGCCACCCGCGCCAGTCCCGAGAGCCGGCATACCATCGAAACAACAGTTCATTTTGGAGCCGTCGTGGGAGCATCTCTTTTATTGCGTATTGCATCTTTCCCGGCAGCGTCATTTTAAGCAGCCGCCACGGATTCACCGCTGCGGATAAGGGCATATGTGACGTACGATCTCTAGATGGTCCATAACCCAGCACTTCAAGGATCTGCATCAGGTTCCATGAGGCATGATAAAGAGGCCCCATGCCATGGCCAGCAACAAGCATGAGCCGCACGTCATGTCCCGCTTGGGACAACATCTTCCCGATCTCTTCATCCATGGCCCGATAGGCCGCCTCAATCGTATCTTCTAAAGAGTAGGGATCCTTTTCAGGATGTTTGGGGTGGTGCTGATCGAAGAAGTGCCAGAAATGATGGCCGACACAATGCGCGGCTGAAAAGCCGGCAAAGAATACGTCCCATTGATGTTCCATCATAGCCCAGCGGAATACCTCACCGTGCACGTGTATCCCTTTCAGTATTCTCTCTCGTAGGCCGGAGAGCGCGGCAGGATTCGAATCCACGCAGTCACAATCTCCTACGGGGTGCCGGCCAAATTTGCGGTCGACCTCCAGCAATAAAGATTTCGGGTGAGACGAGCGTGCTGTTTTGGTTGCATGAGCGCCCCAGTTCGTGAGTTGTATGCCGTTCATGCGATCACTGCAGGGAAATTTGGGAGGGTCAAGTATCGCAATTCGCTTTCCTGCCTTGCTCAGGTAATGCCAGAATGGGGTGGCTCCACTCTCATCGTCGGAGAGCAACTTTAAATTCCTCGTCGCTGCCTCATATTGGATATAAAAATACTTCTGGTACTTCGCGGGGTTCATTCCTGTATAGATGGAAGTCCACACGGTGTCCGGCAACTGCGCAGCTGTGCTCGATAAGGGTCCATACGTGCCTTCCTTCAGAAGACGCTGGAGTGTCGGCAGCTTTTGCTGAGCAGCCCACTGCTCGACAAGGCTCCATTCCATTGCGTCGAGCGCGATGATCAATTGGCGGACGTTCGCTTGGGGCATCTTGTCGTTACTTAACTCCCCGGGCACTGTGACGCTTGTCCTTCAACTCAACCAGCCAGTTATAGATTCTGGCGACGGAATATCCCACTATGAACCCGGTCACAAGGCCGTAGGCCAAGCCAATAAAACTCCCGGCAAAGGTCACTCGATAGCCGATAAAAAATTGATTCAGCAACCCCAGGTGCGGGCCGACGACGGGACCACCTTGCAAGACCAACCAGTTCGTTGCGATAAATAAAGTGAGGCCGGCGACCAACCCGGTGACAACACCGTATATCCGGGCATTCAGCCGCATCAGGCGGGTCAGGACAATTTTTTCAACGGAGTTTTCTTGGGCAGGCATGATGCTCCTACAGATAATCAAGCGTTCTCCGCAGAACATAAGATGCGGCGCCCCGTCGTAGAAGGTGAAGCGTCAGCAAGACGGAGGCGTTTCGGAGGAAGGCCACCGTCCATCCGAGGCTGAAGCCGGCCGTAAACCCATACGCCAGGCCAAGGAAGCTACCCTGCAGAGTGACGCTATAGCCGGGAAAGAATTGGGCCACGAGTCGTAAATTGGGACCAATGTCGGGACCACCTTTGACAACAAGAATAGCGGTCATTAGACAGAGGATGAACCCTGTGATCGTCCCTATGGATACTCCAAGGGCCAGTCGGTCGACTTTGACGAAGACATGGCTTAGGGCTTCTTGAACGACTGCCACATCGTCCTTGGGAAGAACCTTCTCTTCCTCTCGTATCTCCTCTTGATACTCCTGGTCGGCGTTCACAGCCCACAGATCGTGGTGTTGTCCCTTAATGAGATTGCCGACGGCCAACAGTCCAGTCAGCATGGCGTGGTCTTGATTGTTGTAGCGGTGGAGCCCGTTCCTGCCGATTGATGCAAAGTTCGTTAAGCTGCCGACGAAGGACCTGACGCAAGTCAGGTGCTCGCGATAATCGGCGTCATAGATCGGGTAAGCCTTGGGGACACGGAACACACAGCCATCTTCAATGTCGTCGAACCGTGCCAAACCGACGCGAACGGCTTCCCGCCTCGCGAGTTCAATCAGGTCCGCGTCCGGCGTGTTCCACAACTCGTCGCCCTCCGTGCAAAAATACTCTAAGCCCAGACTTGTCTTACTTGGGTCAGGCACCATGTCAGGGCTCCAGTTCTTGAAATTTTGAATGCGGCCCACCCTGACGGAAGAATCGTGAATGTAAATCCAATTGTCGGGAAACAGGTCGGCTTGATTAACGATGAGGCATACGGTGAGGAAATCGCGGTAATGTAGCTTATGGGCAGCTTGAAGAGCGATGGGCGCCGGGGGGTCAAGTTTCTTGATGAACTCAGTCACCGGCATACTTGAAATGAAGTGGTCGCCGCGGATTTCTTCTGTGACACCATTGTGGGAGTACAAGACGCTGGATATGCTGTTACCGTCTCTGTTGATGCGCACGACGTCCGCATTGAGCTGGACGACACCTCCACGCTGCTCAATCTCTTCTTTGAAGGCGGTCCACATCATCCCGGGGCCGAGGCGAGGATAATGAAATTCTTCGATAAGCGTCTTGATGGTTCTCTTCGGTTTCATCAACATATGGAGCAAGGCCGTCTTCAGAGAGAGATCCTTGATCCGCTGAGCTGCCCATTCAGCCTTCAATTCCGAACACCGGATACCCCACACTTTTTCTGTGTAGGTTTTGAAGAACATCTCAAAGAGCCGCCGGCCGAAGCGGTTGGTCACCCATTGTTCAAACGTCTCTTCACGACGGTAAGGAAAGAGCTGCCAGCGAAGGTAACTGAGCATGATGCGCAGGCTCTCCAGGAGGCCGAGATTCACTAGAACATTGAAAGGCTTAAGTGGGTAGTAGAAGAATCTGTTATTGTAATAAATGCGTGACAGTCGAGGCCGGACAAGAAACTCCTTCCCCAGCACCTCATCCCACAGCTTCTTCACCTCGTGGGATTTGGTATAGAAGCGGTGCCCTCCCATGTCGAACCGGTAACCCTTGTAGTATTCTGTCCGTGACAAACCCCCAACCGTGTGACTCTTTTCCAGTACGACAGCGGGGACTTGCCTCTTCGCGAGTTCGTACGCTGCCGTTAGCCCCGCGGGGCCTCCGCCGATTACGACGACTTGACATGTCTTCTCCTGGATCAGGCTTTCTCCCTTCATTGACTAGTGCCCTGCCGGCTTCGCCCGGCCTATTCGCGATAAGACGCGTTTCCCCCAAAAATGGCGGCAGGTACCGACACCGAATGCCATGCCGCTATAGAAAAAGTACAACCAATGCCACGGGATGCTTTGTAAGGCGAACACCAGCCCCCGCTTGGCGTAGAAAAACCGGTAAAGGGAAGCATTGATGAACAGAAGACTGCCGAGCATAGCGATACCGATTGCAAAAAATTCCGGCAACAGCCAGGCAGTTCCAGCGCTCGCACAAAATCCATATACAAGGAACACGCTGAGACGTTGGTTCATGCGCAGGTTGAGATCATTAACGAAACGACCGTCGCGAAGGATAAGCTCAGTCCATGGGACGGCTCTGTACCAGAAATCGGCCTTCAAGAGTGAATACCATTCCCACCGCTTCAAATGCTTGACCTGCAGATTCTTGTCGAGCCGAATCTGAAAGCCCCCACGGCTCAGGCGATAGCCCAACTCGATGTCTTCAATAGAAGGCCAGCGGTAGCGGGAATCAAACCCGCCGATAGCCAGGAAGGTGGATCGTCGAATAGCGCCGCAGGCTCCCCAGAACGTGCAGGCCTTCTCATCTGAAGTTTGATGGACATAATGGTGCAAGAGATTTTTATATTGTGAGAGGAAATTCGGTGCTCCCGGTG
>Ga0184632_10000031_pt1 | contig 39033 bp, 28 predicted proteins | sample PLM31_50_b1_FD_133153 | JGI IMG/M metagenome (GOLD analysis project Ga0184632, IMG submission 133153) | Groundwater sediment microbial communities from an aquifer in East River, Colorado, USA - PLM3-1_50_b1 | ecosystem: Environmental > Terrestrial > Soil > Riparian zone | place: USA: East... | reverse complement strand
TTCACGTCGGTTGGACGTGAGGAGGACGAGGCCGATCCGCTCAAGGGTCACGGATGGATGTGCAGGCTCCTCGATGCGAGCGCACTAGGCGCCGCGGGATTCGACCGCGTGCGGAAGGCGGAGGTCTCCCCTGAGCCGTAGGCGACGAGCCGAGTCCTCGCAGCTCCCGTTGCACGAAGAGCTCGACGCACTTGCGCGGCACTACCACCATCTTCACAACGAGGTGGAGCGCAGCGATCCGGAATCGTCGACGCGGCGCAAGCTTCAGGACCGGCTCTCGGAGGTACGGGAGCGGTTCGACCGGCTGCTCGAAGAGTGGGTCTCCGACGAAGAGCTGAAGCAGGAGTGGCGTGACTACTTGCACACTCGCGTGCCCGAGCCCGATGGGCCGCCGCCGATCGAGCCACTGGTGTTCCAGGGCCGAACCGACGCCGGCTCGATCGTCGAGGTCAGAGGATCGAAAGACGAGTTCGGCGTCTGGGTGGACGGCAGTCTGCAGGAACGGATCGCCGCGGAGAAGGACCTCTCCGTCGACAAGCCGGTGTTCCACTTCCGCTGGGACGGCAAGGAGATCGAGGAGACCTTCGGTGCGTCGGGCGAGGCACTACGCGCGCTGGACGACTACCTCCAGACCGAAGGCGCCGCACCTCCCTGGGAATACGCCTCCGAGCTCCTGGCCGACGGACTGATCGACGTGCACTTCGATCTGACGCCGCGCGGCCGCCGCGCGCACGCGTGGATCGAATCTCTGGCCTGACTTAGTGGCTCAGAGCCACTAAAGTCGAAGGCGGGGTCACGCCCGAGGAACGGGCGAAAGCCGCCCGAGGGGTGGGCGGCTTTCAGGGAGGGAGGAGTGCTCTCGCCTAAGCGGCGTGATCAAGCCCGCGTGGGCGGTCGAGCTCTATGAGCGCGTGTGACAGCTTCCACTGCACGCGAACCAGGTCGAGGCGGTTTCGCTCGAGCTCGTCCATGGCTGCTCCGCGCTCGCGGAGCGCCTGGCGCTCCAGCACGAGCCATCGAAGCCTCTGGTTCAGCTGCCCAACGGTCATGCGGAGAGATTCGCGGATCCGGCACTGCGCGGCCAGGGGGCTGGCTGGCGTTTGGTGGTGCGGTTAGCCCTAATTAAGGAGCTAGGAGCGCAGGTACGTCAGGACGGCGAGCACGCGGCGGTGATCCTCCGACGTCGCCGAGAGCCGGAGCTTGCTGAAGATGCTGGTCACGTGCTTCTCGACTGCGCGGAGCGTGACGACGAGACGCTCCGCGATCGCCTGGTTCGAGCGTCCTTCGGCCATCAGCTCGAGCACCTCCCGCTCGCGCGGAGTCAGATCCGCGAGCGGGTCGTCCCGCCGCCGGCGCCCGACGAGCTGCGAGACGACAGCGGGATCGAGCGCGGATCCCCCCTCGCCGACGCGGCGCACCGCCGCCGCGAACTCGTCTACATCAGACACGCGGTCCTTCAGCAGGTACCCGACGCCCTCCGCGTTCTCGCCGAGCAGCTCCATTGCGTACGCGGGCTCCACGTACTGCGAGAGCACGAGCACGCCGGTGTCCGGCCAGCGCTCGCGGATCTCTTTCGCGGCACGCAGGCCCTCGTCGGTCTGCGTCGGCGGCATGCGGATGTCCACGAGCGCGACGTCGGGCTTGTGCATGCCGACGTGGCGGAGTAGGTCGTCTGGGGTCCCACTCTGAGCGACCACTTCGAAGCCGGCGTCCTCGAGGAGCCGCGCGATCCCTTCGCGGAGCAGGACTGAGTCGTCGGCGAGGACTATGCGCATGCCGCGGAAACCCCTGCGGGCCGTGCTGAGCGGTGGAAAGTTCGATGGGAGCCCTGAAACTTGCAGCTGGAAGAGGCGCTCAGGCTTTTCGAGCCCGGGCAGCTCGTGGTCGCCCAGGTCCTCGAGTTCGTGAGAGGAGTCGATCGCGTCGCGTGTTCGCTCCGAAACCAGGACCTGTCCGCCGCTACCCGCCTGCGCGATGCGCGCCGCGCGATGGACGTCCAGTCCGAAGTACGCGTCGTCACGGACGACCGGCTCTCCCGTGTGCATGCCCATACGCACCCGCAGATCGACCCCTTCGGGCCACCCGTGCTCGGCGAACGCCCGTTGAGCCGCCGCGGCGGCGTCGGCTGCGCACTTCGCGTCCTCGAACACCACGAAGAATTCATCCCCTCGGTGGTCGACCACGTGCCCGCCCTCGGCCTCGACGGCCTCGCGAAAGAGCCGGCGGTGGTCGCCGAGGACTTGCGCATAGCTGTCTCCGAGACGCTGGAGCAGCTGCGTCGAGCCTTCGACATCCGTGAAGAAGAGAGTGACGGTGCCATGTGGTAGCTCGGGCATATCAGCCTACTCCAGTGGGATCTCAGCACGGATGCAGGTGCCCGCGCCGGGCGGACTGTCCACGGCAAGACTGCCACTGAGTGAGGCGACCCGGTCGGCCAAGCCGCTCAGACCCGAGCCACGTGACGGATCAGCGCCGCCGACACCGTCGTCGGCGACCTCGACCAGCGCGTAACCGTTGCTTCGCGCCACCGTCACCTTGACCGAGGAAGCCTGTGCGTACTTCGTGACGTTCGTCAGAGCCTCCGACACGACGTAGTAGGCGGCCGCCTCCACCGGCGCCGGCAGCTCTCCGACCGGCCCTTCGATCTCGACAGGCAGCGGTGCGCGGGCTGCCAGTGCCTCGAGCGCCGCCTCGAGCCCGCGATCGGTCAGGACGGCGGGGTGGATGCCACGGGCAAGCTCGCGCAGTTCCTCGAGGGCCTGCGCGAGCTCCTCGCGCGATGCCTCCAGTAGCCGTTCCGCCTCCGCCGGGTTCTTCCGGAGCTGCGACTGCGCCAGGCGAAGCGAGAGCGAGAGCGAGACGAGACGCTGCTGCGCGCCGTCGTGCAGATTTCGCTCCAGCTTCTGCCGGGCGTCGTCGCTCGCAGCGACGATTCGCTGGCGCGACGCCTCGAGCTCTCGCTGCTGCTGCTGCCGTTCGGTGATGTCCCGCACGATCATCAGGAACTCGTCCTCGCCGCTGGGGGCGAAGCGCCCTTCGTAGTGCCGCGTCTCGCCGTCGAAGTCGAGCGCGTACTCGATCACGCGAGCCTCGCCGCGCTCGATGCACGCGAGGCCTGCCTCGATGATGCGATCCGCGAGCTCCTGCGGGAGACGATCCGAGAGGGTCAGGCCGACGACCTCCTTGACGAGGAGGTCACGGTCCGTGGGCGCGTTGTAGGAGAGGTACGTGCCGTCTCGAGAGATCCGGAACATGAGGTCGGGCATGGCCTGCAGCAGGCCGCGATAACGCTCGGCCCGTGCACGCACCTCGACGAGCAGCTTGTCCCGCTCCAGAGCGATGCGCGCCGCGCCGGTGATCGCCTCGAGTAGCTCCGGCTCCGAGAGCAGTGCGGCGTCGTGGACGATCGCGGCAACGGGACGGTCTGCGTACTCGAGCCGCTTGACGACGCGCCGCGGAGTGTCCTCCGGCAACTCGAAGCGGTTGCCCTCGATATCGACGTAGTGGCCGCCCTCGTCGTACCAGTACGCGATCTCTGCCGTCGGGTCACGCAACGCGATCCGCAGGCCGTCCTGGACCTCGCTAGGCGTCGCGCGTTCCGGGATCTCGCGGAAGATCCGGCCGATGCCGGTGCTGCGCGCGATCGTCGTGCCCAGCAGGCCCGCGAGGAAGAGAAAGGGAACGGCCGTGAAGGTCGCGATCAGCGCGATGCTCACGAGCGTTTCGCCGACACCCGAGAAGGGTGTGACGATGAACCCCACAGCGAGCAGGAGCAGGCTCAGCGCACCCGCGAGATAGACGGGGCGCAGGATTCGCCGCAGTCCGGGCGTGGTGCGGCGCCACCGGCCGACGAGCAGGAAGATCGCGGCAGCAAAGAGCAGTACCGCCACGACGGTCCACGTCACGGTCACGGCGATGCTTGCTCCGTGATCCCGCGAGATCTCGACGAGGTTGTCCGGGCAGGCCTTCGGCTTGCACGCGTCGAGGTCGCCGGGGAACATCGACTCGAGCAGCGGCGCCAGCAAGGCGGTTGCGTAACCGGCAGCCACGAGCGCGACCGCCCTGCGGCTGATCAGCTTGCCGCTCGGATAGGCGAGCAGGAGGTGCACGAAGATCGCAATGAAGATGCTCCCGAGGAGCACACCGAGCGTGTACGGAATGGGGTGGTTCGCCTCGGTCAGGCTGCCCACGAAGACGCCGAAGCCAACAGCGACCATCAACATCCCGGTCTGGTTGTGCGGCCGGCGTGACCAGCCGATCAGGCCGGCCAGGATGAACGACCAGCTGACGAATAGCACCAGCGCTGTGGCGAGCGCCGGATGCTCGAGATGGTCGCTCGCCGCGATGAGCGCAACGGCGAGCCCGCCCGCCACGAGCGCGGCCGGCCCGAACAGAGCCCACGGGCGGAGCGAAAGAGTCACGCCACGAAAAAAGCCGCAATCGCGGCTCCGGACAGCTCAGCTTTCGGGACGAAGCCGTGGGCGCCGCACTCTCCGATGCAGCGTCCGTAGTCGGCCCCATCACGACTCGACGTCAGCACGATCACCGGTGGGTCGGCGAGCTTCCGCAGCCGGCCGGCGACCTGGAAGCCGTCGAGGTCGGGCAGCTGGACGTCAAGCAGAACGAGGTCGGGATGAAGCTTTACGGCGGCCTCGACGGCCGCAACCCCGTTCTCAGCCTCGCCGACGACCTCGTAACCCTCGGCTTCGAGCAGCGTTCTGACGCTGGCCCGGAAGCTGGGATGGTCATCGACGATGAGCACTGTCATGCCTCTATCGTCGTCCGTCTGGGCCGCCTGCGGCATACGGTTAGCCACACTCTTTTCTAGACGGAGGCTCGAGCTTTTTTGCGCGGTTTGCGGACCTGGAGCGGTTCGGAAGCTGCCGGGATCTCCACGTAGAAGACGGAGCCGCGCCCGCCGTTCGGCTCGACCCAGATCCGCCCTTCGACCCGCCGGACGAGCTCCCGGGAGATGTAGAGGCCGAGGCCGGTCCCGCCGATCCCGCGGGTCATGTCCGGATCGAGGCGGTAGAACTTCTCGAAGATCCTCGACTGCTCGCCCTTAGGGACCCCGAGGCCCTCGTCGAAGATGGCGAAGCGGACGTACTGCTCGCCGGGCTCCAGCCGGACTCGGATGTCGCCGCCGTCGGGTGAGTACTTGATCGCATTGTCGATCAGGTTGCCGAGGACCTGGCGCAGCTGGCCCTCGTCGGCGGCGACTGCAAGGAGATCGTCGGATGCCGCTTCCAGCTCCACGGTCACGTTGTCCGGAAGGTGTGTCCGTGCCGCCTCGACCACGCGTTCGGTCAGCTCGCGTGCGTCGCAGCGCTCGACATGCACGTCGAGCCTGCCCGAGTCGAGCTGGCTTGCGAGCAGAAGGTCATTGACGATCTCGGCCAGGCGGGCAGACTCCTCGACGATCACCTGAAGCAGCCTCCTGTGCATCGCCTCTTCCAGCTCGAGGTCGTCGCGGGCGAGCGTGAGCGCCGAGCCGTAGATCGCGGCCAGCGGTGTGCGCAGCTCGTGCGACACGGTCGCAACGAGGTCTTGACGGAGCTCTTCGAGCCCGCGCTCCTCCGTCAGGTCGCGGAACGCGTAGACCGTCCCCTCGTCGAACCCGACGCCCGAGATCGACAGCCACCGCTCGCCGCTCGCCAGCTCGAATGGCATCGTCTCGGACGCCGCAGGGCCGGGCGCGCCTGCGACCGGGACGCGTGCGGCGAGGTGATCCCAGCCGGGTAACGCTTCCTCCGCGTTTCGCCCGACGACGTCGTCGCTGCGCAAGCCGGTGATTGCTTCGGCCGCCTCGTTCCAGAGCCGGACGACCCCCTCCCGGTCGACCAGAAAGACACCGTCCGCAACGGTCGCGAGGACTTGTGCCGCCTGCGCCCGCTCTTCGACCTCGCGGTAGAGCTGCGCGTTCTCGATCGCGGTGCCTGCCCGCCGCGCTACCTCCTCGGCCAGGGCGAGGTCGTCGGGGCCGTAGCGTCGACCGGACTCTGCGGAAACGAGGGAGATGACTCCGAGGACGCGCCCGCGCGCGACGAGCGGAACGCACATGTAGCTCTGGAAGCCCAGCTCGCGTACGAGCCCGAGGTGAAGGTCGTCGACCGCGAGCTGCGCGAGCCGCTCTTCGTCGATCTCGGTCGCCAGCTCGCTCTCGCCTGTTCGCAGAACGTGAGGCGGCCCCTGCGCGGCGTCCGGGTCTTCCGGATAGCGGCGGCTGAGGTCGAGCGCCAGCTCGACCTTCCCCTGGTCGACATGCTCGACCGCGAGCGTCCTCAGCTTGCCGTCCTCGAGGATGTCGACACGCGCCCAGTCGGCGATGCGCGGAACCATCATCTTGGCGACGGCCGCAAGCGTCGTGCGGTAGTCCAGTGAGCTGCCAAGCGTGGCCCCGGCCTCGAGGAGGAACCTCTGCGACTCCTCCGCGCGTTTCTGGTCGTGCATGTCCGTGTTCGATCCAAACCACTTGACAACCTCGCCTTGGCGGTTCCGCATCGGGACGGCGCGCGTCAGATGCCAGCGATACGAGTCGTCGGCTGCGCGGCGGAGGCGCGCCTCGTTCTCGTACGGCTGTCCCGTGTCGAGCGCTTGCTGCCAGCGCTCGATCGTGCGCGGGAGGTCATCGGGATGGAGGACCTTCGACCAGCCGGTGTCGACCAGCTCGGCGAACGAGGCGGCGAAATAGTCCAGAGCACGCTGGTTGACGTAGTCGAGCTGCCCGTTCGGCATCGCCGTCCAGATCTGGTCGGGCTGGGCCTCCGCGAGGAAGCGATAGCGCTCCTCGCTCTCGCGGCGCAGCTCGGCCAGCTCCTGCTCCTTGATGAGCTCGGCCTGTCGGCGCAGCTGCTCGGTCTTCTCGTGCAGCTCGATGAAGACGGCGACCTTCGAGCGCATCACCTCGGGGTTGAACGGCTTGAAGACGTAGTCGACGGCGCCTGCGGAGTAGCCGCGAAAGACGTGCTGCTCGTCTTTCGAGATCGCGGTGACGAAGATGATCGGGATGTGCCTCGTACGCTCGCGCTGCTTGATCAGCGCCGCCGTCTCGAAGCCGTCGAGCCCCGGCATCTGGACGTCGAGGAGGATCACGGCCACCTCGTGCAGCAGCAACTCGCGCAGGGCATCCTCGCCGGAGTGGGCGTAGAGGAGATTCTGGTCGAGCGGCCCCAGGATGCCCTCGAGCGCGAGCAGGTTCTCCGGGCGATCGTCGACGAGGAGGATGTTGGTCATGAGTGCCCGGTGGTTTCTCTGACCCGCGAGGGCTCGACGCAGAGCCCGTACACGAACTTGCCGATCTCGTCGAGCGGGAGGATGGCGTCCGCGACCGTCGCGGCGATCGCTGCATCCGGCATCGCGCGGCGCGCTGCCTCGGCCGGGTCCTGCACCAGCGCGACGCCGCCCTGCCGCTTGATGCGGGCCAGCCCTCGCGCGCCGTCGTCGTTCGCGCCCGTGAGGATGATGCCGATCACGCCCGCGCCATACGCATCGGCTGCCGACTCGAACAGCACGTCGATCGAAGGACGGGCGAACCGGACGCGTTCGTCCACCGAGAGGGCGAACGACGTCGGCTCGACGAGCACGTGGTAGTCCGGCGGCGCAACGTAGACGTGCCGGGGCTCGATGCGCAGCTTGTCCTCGACGTCGAGCACGGGCCGGCCGATCTGCGCCTGCAGGAGTTGCGCGAGCGTTCCCTCGAGCGAGTCGGGGTGCCTGTGCTGTGCGACCACGATCGGCACCTCCACGTCGGCGGGTAGATCGGAGAGGACCCGGCCGACCGCCTCCAGGCCGCCCCACGACGCTCCGATGACGATCAGGTCGTAGCTCATTCGACCTTTCGGTAAAGCCGCTCGTTCGGGTCGAGCTCCTCGTAGGCGTCCTCGTGCGGGCTGAAGTGGATCGACTCCTTGTGGCCGAGCCCGAGCACCCCGAAGGTCATCAGGCTGTCGTAGAAGAGGTGGTGCACACGGTCCTGGAGCGTGCGATCGAAATAGATCATCACGTTCCGGCAGATGATCACGTTGAACTCGTTGAACGAGCGGTCCGAGACGAGGTTGTGCTGGGCGAAGACGACCTGCTCGTTCAGTGCGCGCTGGAACTGCGCTCCGTCGTACTTCGCGAGGTAGTACTCGGAGAACGCGCGCGTCCCGCCGGCCTTGATGTAGTTCTGCGTGTACTCGCGCATCTTGTCGAGCGGAAAGACGCCGGCGCGGGCGCGCTCCAGAACCGCTTCGTTGATGTCGGTCGCGTAGATGCGCGTCCGGTCATACACCTCCTCCTCGTGCAGAAGGATGGCGAGCGAGTACACCTCCTCTCCGGTCGAGCAGCCCGCGATCCAGATGCGCGTGAAGGGGTAGGTACGGAGCGCCGGCACGACCTTCTTGCGGAACGCGACGTAGAAGCTCGGGTCGCGGAACATGGCGGTGACGTTGATCGAGAGGTCGAGGAGCAGCCGCTCCATGGACGCGGGATCGTGCAGGAGCCGCTCCTGGAGGGCCGAGATCGTCGACAGGCCCTCGGCGTAGACCCTGCGCCAGATGCGTCGGCGGAGCGACGCTGGCGCGTACTCACGGAAGTCGAAGCCGTACTTGCGGTAGACGCCCTCCAGCAGGAGCGAGAGCTCGATCTCTTCGAGCTCGTCGCGGGCCGGCGGGTGCTCGCTCGAGCCCGTCTGCTCGCGAGGTGCGTCGACCGAGGGCACTGTCTACTTGTACAGCCAGACTCGCATCAGCGAAAGGAGCTGGTCGGTATCCACGGGCTTCGTGATGTAGTCGGAGGCGCCCGAGGCGATCGACTTCTCGCGGTCGCCCTTCATCGCCTTAGCCGTCAGCGAGATGATCGGCAGTTGCTGGAACGCGTCGTCGCCGCGGATGGCGCGCATGGTCTGGTAGCCGTCGAGCTCCGGCATCATGATGTCCATCAGGACGAGGTCGACGTCCGGATTGCGCCGGAGCGTCTCGAGCCCGTCGTTGCCGTTCTCCGCATAGAGCACCTCCATTCCGTGCGACTCCAGGACGCTCGTCAGGGCGAAGACGTTCCGGACGTCGTCGTCGACGATCAGGATCTTTCGGTCCTTGAAGATGTCCTCGGCGGAGTGAAGCTGTTCGAGCATCCGGCGCTTCTCCTGCGGCAGCTTCCGCTCGACGCGGTGCAGGAAGAGTGACGTCTCGTCGAGCAGCCGCTCGGGCGAGCTCGCGTCCTTCACGACGATCGCGTCGGAGAACTTGCGCAGGCTCGTCACCTCCTTGCGTGTCAGCTGCTTGCCGGTGTACACGATCACCGGTAGGGAGGAGAGTCGCTCGTTCCCCTTCAGTTTCTCGAGCAGGCCGAAGCCGCCCAGCTCCGGCAGCTTGAGGTCGAGGACCATGCAGTCGTAGCGCTGACGGTCGAGTGCTTCCAGTGCTTCCTCGCTCGAGCCCACAGCGGTGACCTCCACGTCCTCACCGCCGCCGATCAGCTCCTCGACGGCCTTCCGCTGCGCCTCGTCGTCCTCGACGAGCAGGAGTCGCTTGACGTCGCGGTCGATGAAGCTGAGGATCTCGCCGAACGTGTCGTCCAGGCTCTCTTTCGAGATCGGCTTCTCGACGAAGGCGACCGCGCCCGCCTTGAGCGCGTTCTGACGGCCGTCACCCGCCGAGACGATGTGAACCGGGATGTGACGCGTCTCGGGATGGTGCTTCAGGTGATCCAGCACGGTCCACCCGTCCATCACCGGCAGCTTCATGTCGAGGATGATCGCGTCCGGCTTGAACTCGTGGGCGAGCGCGAGCCCCGAGTCGCCGCGCACCGCGATGATTCCCTTGAAGCCGCGCTCGCGCGCGACCTCGAGCTCCGTGCGGGCGAGCTCCGAGTCGTCTTCGATGATCAGCACGACGCGGTCGCCCTCCTGGATGTCCTCCCGGTCGTCGCGGACGTCACTCGGAAGCAGCAGCACCGGGTCGAGCTCCGGCTTCTCCAGCGCCGGAGGAGCAGGCGGGAGCGGCGCCGCGCCGCTTTCGTTAGTCGTGTCGGGCGGGAACACGACGGCGTCCTCGAACGTGTCTTCGCGCGGCGCGTGCTCGATGGGCACGAACGTCGCGGGGAGGAACAGGGTGAAGGTGCTGCCCGTGCCCACCTCGCTCTCGACGTGGATCTCTCCGCCGAGGAGCCGCGCGATCTCGCGGCTGATCGACAACCCGAGACCCGTTCCACCGTACCGCCGGCTCGTCGTCCCGTCCGCCTGCTGGAACGCCTCGAAGATCAGGCGCAGCTTGTCGTGTGGAATGCCGACGCCGGTGTCAAGGACCGTGAACTCGAGCACGGCGTCCGCGCGTGCCAGCACCTCGCTGGCGAACTGGCGGCCCTGCGCGACTCCGACGCGGAGCTTGACACTGCCGTCCTGCGTGAACTTGAACGCATTCGACAGCAGGTTCTTCACGATCTGTTGGAGTCGCTGCTCGTCCGTTTGGATCGTCGGCGGTACGTTCGCGCCGTGCACCTCGATCTCGAAGCCGAGGCTCTTGTCTTCAGCGACGGGCCGGAACGATCGCTCGACGAAGTCGCGCAGATCGGACAGCTTCACGTCGCCGACATTGACGTCCATTCGGCCCGCCTCGACCTTAGAGAGGTCGAGGATGTCGTTGATGAGGCCGAGCAGATCCGAGCCGGCGCCGTAGATCGTGTTCGCGAACTCGATCTGCTTCTCGTTGAGGTTCGAGTCCGGGTTCTCCGCGAGCAGCTTCGCCAGGATGAGCAGCGAGTTGAGCGGCGTCCGCAGCTCGTGCGACATGTTCGCGAGGAACTCCGACTTGTAACGTGACGAGAGCGACAGCTGCTCGGCCTTCTCCTCGAGGGCCGCACGGGCGAGCTCGATCTCGCGGTTCTTGATCTCGATGCGCCGGTTCTGCTCCTCGAGCAGCTGCGCTTTCTCCTCCAGCTCCTCGTTCGTCTGCTGCAGCTCTTCCTGCTGCGTCTGCAGCAGCTCTTCCGACGCCTTGAGCGAGGCGGCCTGCTCCTCGAGCTCCTTGTTCGTCTGCTGGAGCTCCTCCTGCTGCGCCTGCAGCTCTTCCGACTGGCTCTGGAGCTCTTGCGTCAGATCCTGCGACTGGACGAGCAGCTCCTCCGTTCGCATGTTCGCTTGGATCGTGTTGAGCACTACGCCGATCGACTCGGACAGCTGTTCGAGGAAACCCTGCTGCACAGCCGTGAAGCGCTGGAACGAGGCGAGCTCCACGACCGCCATCACCTGCTCCTCGAAGAGGACGGGGAGGACGATCACGTTGACCGGCAGGCCCTCGCCGAGCCCGGAAGTAATGCGGACATAGTCCTCGGGCGCCTGGGTGATCAGGATCGGCTTCAGCTCGAGCGCCGCCTGGCCGACGAGCGCCTCGCCGATCTTGAACCTGCTCGGGACGTTCTTGCGCTGCTTGTACCCGTACGTTGCGATCAGGCGGAGCTCGAACTCGTCGCCTTCGCCGCCCGGCGACTCCATCATGAAGAACGCACCGTGCTGCGCACCGACGAGCGGGGTCAGCTCCGACATGATCAGCCGCGACACCGTCTCCAGGTCGCGCTCGCCCTGGAGCATGCCGGTGAACCGCGCCATGTTCGAGTTCAGCCAGTCCTGCTCCTGGTTCGTGCGTGTGGTCTCGGCGAGGTTCGTGATCATCTGGTTGATCGTGTCCTTCAGCTCCGCGACCTCACCCTCTGCCTCGACGGCGATGGAACGGGTCAGGTCGCCCTTCGTCACGGCCTGAGAGACCTCGGAGATCGCGCGCAGCTGTGTGGTCAGCGTGCCGGCCAGCTGGTTCACGTTGTCAGTGAGCCCCTTCCACACACCCGAGACACCCTCCACCTGAGCCTGCACGCCGAGCTTGCCTTCGGTGCCGACCTCCTTCGCGACACGGGTGACCTCGGCGGCGAAGGTCGAGAGCTGGTCGACCATGGTGTTGATCGTGTTCTTGAGCTCGAGGATCTCGCCGCGCGCGTCGACGGTGATCTTCTTCGAGAGCTCGCCCTTCGCGACCGCGGTTGTGACGTCCGCGATGTTCCGTACCTGGCTCGTGAGGTTGTCGGCCAGGGTGTTGACGTTGTCCGTCAGGTCCTTCCAGGTGCCGCTGACGCCCTTGACCTGAGCCTGGCCGCCGAGCTTGCCCTCCGTGCCCACGTCGCGGGCCACGCGGGTCACTTCGTCGGCGAACGACGAGAGCTGGTCGACCATCGTGTTGATCGTGTTCTTCAGCTGCAGGATCTCACCCTTCACGGCGACGGTGATCTTCTTGCTGAGGTCGCCTGTCGCAACTGCGGTCGTCACCTCGGCGATGTTGCGCACCTGCGTCGTCAGGTTGTCGGCGAGCGTGTTGACGTTGTCCGTCAGGTCCTTCCACGTCCCGCTGACGCCCTCGACGTTCGCCTGACCGCCGAGGCGGCCCTCGATGCCCACTTCCTTCGCGACCCGCGTCACCTCCGCCGCGAACGAGCGCAGCTGGTCGACCATCGTGTTGACGGTCTCCTTCAGTTCCAAGACCTCGCCGCGGGCGTCTACGGTGATCTTCTTCGAGAGGTCGCCTTTCGCGACCGCCGTCGTGACGTCAGCGATGTTTCGCACCTGGTCGGTCAGGTTGTCCGCCATGGCGTTGACGTTGTCCGTCAGGTCCTTCCACGTGCCCGACACGCCCTTCACTTTGGCCTGACCACCGAGGCGACCCTCGGTGCCGACCTCGCGGGCCACGCGCGTGACCTCGTCGGCGAAGCTCGAGAGCTGGTCGACCATCGTGTTGATCGTGTTCTTCAGCTCTCGAATCTCGCCCTTCACGTCGACGGTGATCTTCTTGGAGAGATCGCCGGTCGCCACCGCGGTCGTGACCTCAGCGATGTTGCGCACCTGGCTCGTGAGGTTGCCGGCAAGGGTGTTGACGTTGTCCGTCAGGTGCTTCCAGGTGCCGGATACGCCTTTGACTTGTGCCTGGCCGCCGAGCTTGCCCTCGGTGCCGACCTCGCGCGCGACGCGCGTGACCTCGTCGGCGAAGCTCGAGAGCTGGTCGACCATCGTGTTGATCGTGTTCTTCAGCTCGAGGATCTCGCCCCGGGCCTCCACGGTGATCTTCTTCGAGAGATCGCCGGTCGCGACCGCGGTGGTCACCTCCGCGATGTTCCGCACCTGGTCGGTCAGATTGGACGCCATCCCGTTCACGCTCTGCGTCAGCTGGCGCCACGTACCGGAGACACCCTCGACTTCGGCCTGCCCGCCAAGGCGGCCCTCCGTGCCCACCTCGGTCGCAACACGCGTGACCTCGTCGGCGAAGGACGAGAGCTGGTCGACCATCGTGTTGACCGTGTTTTTGACTTCGAGCACCTCGCCCTTGACGTCGACGGTGATCTTCTTGCTCAGGTCGCCGGTCGCGACAGCGGTGGTGACCTCTGCGATGTTGCGCACCTGGCTCGTCAGGTTGCCGGCGAGGGTGTTCACGTTGTCGGTGAGCGCCTTCCAGGTGCCGGAGACACCTTTGACCTGTGCCTGGCCGCCGAGGATGCCCTCGGTGCCGACCTCGCGGGCGACACGGGTCACTTCGTCGGCGAAGGACGAGAGCTGGTCGACCATCGTGTTGATCGTGTTCTTGAGTTCGAGGATCTCGCCGCGGGCGTCGACCGTGATCTTGCGCGACAGGTCACCCTTCGCGACCGCCGTGGTCACGTCCGCGATGTTGCGCACCTGGCTCGTCAGGTTGTCGGCGAGCTGGTTCACGTTGTTCGTCAACTCGCGCCAGGTGCCGCTGACGCCCTTGACCTCTGCCTGGCCGCCGAGTCGGCCCTCGGTGCTCACTTCCTTCGCGACGCGCGTGACCTCGTCTGCGAAGGACGAGAGCTGGTCGACCATCGTGTTGATCGTATTCTTGAGGCGCAGTACCTCGCCCTTCACCTCGACCGTGATCTTGCGCGACAGGTCGCCCTTCGCGACCGCCGTCGTCACGTCTGCGATGTTGCGCACCTGATCGGTGAGGTTGGCAGCCATGCCGTTCACGCTGTCGGTGAGCGCCTTCCACGTGCCCGCGACACCGGGAACCTCCGCCTGGCCGCCCAGCTTGCCCTCGGTGCCGACCTGGCGGGCGACCGTGGTCACCTGCTCCGCGAAGACGCGCAGGGTGTCGATCATCGAGTTGATCGTGTCGGCGAGCGCAGCGACCTCGCCCTTCGCCTCGATCGTGAATTTCTGGTTCAGGTTGCCGTTCGCAACGGCGGTGACGACCTTGGCGATGCCACGCACCTGCGTCGTCAGGTTCGTCGCCATGAAGTTCACGTTGTCGGTGAGGTCCTTCCAGGTGCCGCTCACGCCCTTCACCGTCGCCTGACCGCCGAGCTTTCCTTCGGTGCCCACCTCGCGCGCGACGCGGGTGACCTCGTCGGCGAACGAGCGCAACTGGTCGACCATCGTGTTGATCGTGTTCTTGAGCTCGAGCACCTCGCCCTTGACGTCGACGGTGATCTTCTTGCTGAGGTCGCCGTTTGCGACCGCAGTCGTCACCTCGGCGATGTTGCGCACCTGCGACGTCAGGTTCGACGCCATGAAGTTGACGTTGTCGGTCAGGTCGCGCCAGATGCCGGACACGCCCTTGACACGCGCCTGGCCGCCGAGGATGCCCTCGGTCCCGACCTCGCGTGCAACCCTTGTGACCTCGGCTGCGAACGAGCTCAGCTGATCGACCATCGTGTTCACGGTCGTGCCGATGCGGAGGAACTCGCCGCGCACCGGCTGGCCCTCGATCTTGAGTGACATCTTCTGCGAGAGGTCGCCGTCCGCGACCGCGTCGAGCACGCGGGACACCTCGATCGTCGGACGCACTAGATCGTCGATCATCGAGTTGACCGACTTGACGGACTCGGCCCACGAGCCCTTGACGTTCTTCAGGTTCGCGCGCTCGGTCATCCGGCCCTCTCGACCGATGACCTTGCTCACGCGGCTCAGCTCATCGGTGAGGCCCTCGCGCCTCTCCGCCAGCTGGTTGAACGCCTTCGCCACGTCGCCCATGACCCCCGTCTTCCGTGCAGGGAGCCGCACGCCCGTCTCTCCGTCCCTCGCCGAGCGGAGAGCCTCGAGCAGCTCCTGCAGGTCCTTCTTCTTGATCTCGACCGTGCCGCCGTTCGCAGCTCGGCCGCTCGAGGCGGGCGCGCGACCGGCCGCCCTCCTCTTACGGGTCTGGGTCTCTCGTGCAGCCACAGGTGACTCCTTTGTGCGAGGGATGGGTCCGCCGGTGGGCCGTTTGGGCGACGCGCCGCCGGCTATGGAGGGCTTTCGCCCCCGGGGGCCAAAATCTTACTCGCGCGCGAGCAAAGAACCCTGGAAATCAGCTCGTAGGCGGCCCGGATCGGGCCCGCCCACGGCTTTTACAGGCGGTGCCTACCTGGCGAGCCCGGAGACCGCCTCAGGACGCCATCTCGACCGACGCCGCCAGGATCCTCTTTCCGTTCGCGAGTGAAAGGCTGAAGGCGGGCCGTTGGCTCGTGCCGGACCGGAGGAGCCTGCCCCGCGTGCCGTGCGCCAGTCTCGGCAGCCTGAAGGTCACCGTTGCGACGCCCTTCGGCAGCTCCACACGGAGCTTGAGGACCACTCCACGGGGGATCTGGCCGGTGAGCTTGACCACGGCATCGGCTCGAAGCGGGCGTCCCACGGCTTGCGCGATGCCGAACGTCGAGCCGTAGCGAGCGCTCCGCTGGCCTAGCCGCACAGAATACGTTCCCTTGCGCTTGCCGCCGAAGATCCCGGCGCGGCTTGCAGCCGTAGCGGCTCTGGTATCGCAGAGCAACGCGACCACGCCTCCGCCGAACCACTGGCTGCAGATCATTGCGGCAGTCCGCGCCGTGGTCGACACCGAACGTTGCGATTTGAACGCAGGCGGGGGAGCGGCGCTGCCGTTCGCGTTCCACGGAGCCTGATAGCGGGTCTGCTGGCCGGGCGCGGGTGGAGAGGTGGCTCCATTCAGGTAGCCGTTCTCCGTGCTTCCCCAGCGCACCTGGAGCGCGTTCCAGTCGGCGGCCAGCGGGTAATTCAGGGGCGAGAAGTTCGCCTCCGGCAGCGGCGCCAGGCAGGAGGTGCATCCGTTAACAGACCAGGAACGTGCGCCGTCGTGCCCCCCTTCGGGCAGTCCCGCGTCGTTGGTGCAGACGCTGCCGCACGTGCCCGGATACGTCGCGTGCGAAGCGTTGGCGGGATAGCCCACTGGATGGCTGCCCCCGTCGACGTCGTACGTGCCCGGCAGCTGGCGATAGAAGCCCTGGTGCTGTGCGTAGACGACGTACAGGATCTGGTCGGTCGGCCCAATCTCCGGGTCGAGCGCAGCGGGTGTGACGACTGTCATTCCCTCCCAGTCGCCCTCGTGGTCGAACTCCGTCGAATGCGCGTCGTTGAACCGATAGAACCACCAGTAGTCCCAGTAGCTGCGTGCTGTCTGGTAGCCGTCTGCGCCGTCCTTCGTCGTGAGGTTGTAGTAGAGCGCTGAATGCGCTGGGTCGCCGCATTCCCTCAAGGTGTCCCACGCAGGAGAACACGAGCCGTTCTCGACGTAGAGCGACTTGTACTGCGCATTGCCGAAGAAGTCGTCCGTGTTGTTGATGTTGAGGTGCCCGGTCGGCGTCCCCTCGCTGAGCGCCCTAAACTGCTGCAACGAGGTCAGGGAGATGCAGTTGTCGGTGCTGCCCGGGTTGGGACAGAACTTGTGTGCACCTTCGTTGCCCGAGACCTCGGTGAAGAAGGGATCGAGGAGAAGCGGCGTCCAGCGTTCGTCGGCGTCGAACCTGAGAAACGGCCGCGCGTCGCGGGCCATGGCGAGCTCGACCAGCGGAGAGAAGATCGCGATGTACTGCGTCTCGTACGGCGTGCGCGAGAACGGGTACGTGGTGACGAGATCGGAGCCACAGAATGTCCCCGGAGCCACGGACGAGATCAACTTGGTCTTGTGCGAGACGGGGCCCGGTGGGACGGCAGGGCCACCGCCGCCCGAGTAGGGCCCGTAGGTCAGATGCCACGGGTTCTCGGGTGGCACGGCCGCCGAGCACGGGTTGGCATTGACCGCATTTCCCGCACCCCACGTTCCCCAGTAGTTGTTCGACCAGTCGACGTCGGTGCGGGCTCCGCTCTGTAACACGTAGAGCTGCACCGGGTAGATGCCGTTCTGGTTCGCCGCGCCGTTCCTGAAAATGTTACTCCGGTGCGCGATCGGAGCTTTGCTCCCGGGTACCGAAGAGGCGACGTTGAACCAGACACCTCGAACTCCGTTGTCCGCGATTCGGGACGCCAGCGTCACCGACTGCGTCGGCGGGGTCGTGGCGAAGTTGTAGTAGACGCCGGTATTCGAGTTGTGGTCGATGACGCTGTTGCTGATCGACACCGTGCCGCCGATGGCCGAGGCCCCGTTGGCGTTGTGGTCCAGACGCGTCTTGCTGATCACCGCTTCAGACGAGCCGTAGACGTAAATCCCTGAGCGCTGGTTGTGATGGAAGCGCGAGTTCGAGATGGTGGCCGTGCCGGCCGAGACGTTGAGCGCTCCGTAGCCGTAGTCCGCGGATCCGTATGCGCCGTAGCGCACGTCGACGTGGTCGAAGGACGAGGCGTAGCTCGCGGCTGCGTCGATCCGGATCGAGTACCACTGGCCCGGTGCGCCGGCCGACGCACCGTCTCCGCCGGAATCGACGCCGTCTGCGCTGTCGTCCTGCACTGAGGTGATGACGATGGGGTTGTCGACCGCCCCCTGCGCCACGAGTTGTCCGTTGATCGTCACCATCGTGAACGTCGAGCCCATCTTCACCACGACTCCTGGCTGGATCGTGAGCGTGGCTCCCTGGGCAACACGAAGATTGCCGGCGATGACGTACGGGCTCCCACTCGCCGTCCAAGTGACGTTGGTGCTGTAGACCGTGCCTCCGGGCACAATGGTCTGCGCAGACGCGAAAGCGGGCGCGTAAAGGGCGCAAAGCAAGCCGAAAAAGAGCAGCGCAAGACGCTGGAGCGCGCGTTCCATCTCCAATACCTCCGACGGCGGGGGGCAAAGTCTGGTCGTTTACCGACCAGGCGTCCACACTTGCACAGTGGCGAAAAATGTCAAGAGTGTTGGGCCAGAAGTTGTCGGGGACGGCTACGATTTGTCGCACTCGGTAATCACGCATAGCGCGAAGCGGACCGCGATGTAGCCCGCATAGAGCAGCGGCACCAGGACGGCCGCGCCACAGCTCGACCCGAGCCAGCGGTTGCGATCGCGGCGTGAGGCCAGCGTCGCGGCGGCTGCGAGAATAGCCGCTAGCACGCAGAAGGCACCCAGTCCGACGAGGAAGCGGGTGTCCTCGAGGTGGGACCTGTGCGCCACCACCGCGAAGCCTGCAGTCGCGAGTGAGGCCGCTGCCAGTGTCCGCGCAGCTCCGCTCATCGCCCGGACACGCCGCTCAGCGCTCCTTCCAAATCTGCCCAGAGCTCGTCGACCGGCTCGAGGCCCACGCTGAGCCGGAGTAGGCCCGGCGGGACGCGATCGCCCTCCCAGCGGGCCCGAGCCTCGAGCACCGAATCCACTCCGCCCAGGCTCGTGGCGTTGGTGATGAGCTGCAGGGAGGTCTCGACCTTCCGGGCTTCCTCGGCTCCGGCGACGTCGAAGGAGATCAGCCCACCGAGCCCTGGATACCTCACCTTCTGGACTGCCGGATGGCCCTCCAGTCGCTTCGCCAGCTCGGCCGCGGACTCCGTCTGCCGCCGGACGCGGAGCTCGAGCGTCTTCAGCCCGCGGATCAGGAGGAAGCATGGGTCGGGCGCTGCGACGATCCCGGAGCGTGTGCGGAACTCCTTCAGCCGCGCGGCGTCCTCCTCCCGCTTGCACACGACCGCGCCGAGCAGCGCGTCGTCGTGGCCCGCGAGGTATTTGGTCGCGCTGTGGAGGACGAAGTCGGCGCCGTGCTCGAGCGGGCGCAGGTGGACGGGCGTGGCGGCTGTGGCGTCGACGACGACGCGCGCGTGGTGCCGCGCGGCCGCGTCGAGGTTGGGCATGGTCAGGAAGGGATTCGAGGGTGCTTCGAGCCAGACGAGGTCGACGTCGGCGGGCGGCGCGCCCGTTTGGTCGAACTCGACCAGCTTGAGTCCCCAGCGCTCGAACTCCCGGAACGTCGCGCTCGTCCCGTAGTACGCGCCCTCGGCGAGCGCGATCGTTTCTCCCGGGGACGCAAACGTCAGAGCGAGCGCTGTCGTCGCACCCGCGCCGGACGCGAAGAGCAGCGCGTGGCCGCCGTCCAGCCCGCCGACTCGTCGCTCGGCCTCGACGCCAGTCGGGTGTGCGTAACGCTGGTAGTAGAACTCCCCCGGCTCGCCGTCGCGGTAGGGCCAGATCGTCGAGCGGTCGACCGCCACTCGCCGACTCTAATGACTTAGTGGCTCAGGGCCACAATTTGTACATTAGGGGCAGGCCTCGCGCACCGAAACCTCCGCCGCATGCGGGCTTGCGCACGCTTGTGGCTCTGAGCCACAAGCTCCTGCGCGGTACGCTCCCGCCGTGGCTACGACGGACGAGCCTCGTGCCGACTCCACCGAGTCGAAGCTCGATCGGCTCCAAGAGCTGAGGGACGAGGCAGAGCACGCGGGGACGGATAAGGCCGTCGAGCGCCAGCGTCAGCAGGGCAAGCTGCTCGCTCGGGAGCGGCTGGTCGAGCTGCTCGACCCGGGCTCGTTCTTCGAGCTCGATCGGTTCGTCCGTCATCGCGAGCCGAACTTCGGGATGCTCGAGCGGCGTCCGTACGGAGATGCTGTCGTCACGGGCTACGGGACGATCTTCGGCCGCAAGGTCTTCGTCTTCTCTCAGGACTTCACCGTCTTCGGCGGCTCGTTGAGCGAGGTCTTCGCGGAGAAGATCTGCAAGGTGATGGACCTGGCGCTGAAGTTCGGCTGCCCACTCATCGGCATCAACGACTCCGGCGGCGCGCGCATCCAGGAAGGCGTCGTGTCGCTCGCCGGTTACGCGGAGATCTTCTGGCGGAACGTGCAGTGCTCCGGCGTCATTCCGCAGGTGTCCCTCGTGATGGGCCCGTGCGCAGGCGGTGCCGTCTACTCGCCGGCGATCACGGACTTCGTCTTCATGGTGGAGGGGACGTCGTACATGTTCATCACCGGCCCCGACGTGGTGAAGACCGTCACCGGTGAGGAGGTCACGTTCGAGGAGCTGGGAGGCGCCTCGACGCACGCGTCCAAGTCAGGCGTCGCGCAGTTCATCGCACCCGACGAGAAGGCGTGCCTCGAGGACGCCCGCTATCTGTTGTCGTTCCTGCCGCAGAACAACATGGACCCGCCGCCGTTCGCCGAACCCTCTGATCCGCGGGACCGGGAGGAGGCCGACCTCGACACGCTGATCCCGGACAATCCGAACAAGCCGTACGACATGCACGAGGTCGTGAAGCGTGTGGTCGACGATGGCGACTTTCTCGAGGTGCACGAGCACTGGGCCGAGAACGTGATCTGTGGGCTGGCACGCCTCGGCGGCCATCCGGTCGGAGTGATCGGAAACCAGCCGCGTTCGCTCGCCGGCGTGCTCGACATCGACTCGTCGGTGAAGGCTGCGCGTTTCGTGCGGTTCTGCGACGCATTCAACATCCCGGTCGTCACGTTTGTGGACGTGCCCGGCTTCTTGCCCGGAACGCAGCAGGAGTGGGGCGGGATCATCCGCCACGGCGCAAAGCTCCTCTACGCGTACGCGGAGGCGACCGTGCCGAAGCTGACGGTGATCACGCGCAAGGCGTACGGCGGCGCGTACGACGTCATGAGCTCGAAGCACATCCGGGCGGATTTCAATTTCGCCTGGCCGACCGCCGAGGTGGCGGTGATGGGCCCGGACGGAGCGGTCAACATCATCTTCCGCAAGGAGCTCGAGGAAGCCGACGATCCTGAGGCGCGCCGGGCGGAGCTGATCGAGGAGTACCGCGAGCGATTCGCGAACCCGTACACGGCGGCCGAGCGAGGCTACGTCGATGAGGTCATCGAGCCGCGCCGGACGAGACCCGTCCTGATCGACGCGCTCGAGACGGCTCTGCCCAAGCAAGAGCCCAGGCCGCGCCGAAAACACGGAAATATCCCCTTGTGATCCGGCGCTTCGCGCGCCATGATGATCACAAGGGGCTTGGTTCTGCCGACTAGCGTCTGAGAGCGCGCGCTGGCAGAGCCAGCACGCGCGGCCGACTAGAACCCCTCAAAGGGCGGGCGTCGGGAGCCGATAGGGCTAGGGCCGATGCGCTACATCCTTGGTTACTTCGCCTTGATACTCGGCCTGAGCGGCTTCGAACTGCTCATCTCCGGTCAGCCCCTGGGCTTCCTCCTGATCCTCGCAGCCGCAGCGCTCATCTACTGGCTCATCAAGGTCGAGCGGGAGCGACGCCGGGAACGGCGCTACGGGCAGTACGGGCCGGCGATCGAGGGGTACGAGAAGCACTTCGCCGCGGCTTCGGGGGCGCTGGAAGCAAAGCTGCCGCAGGACGCGCTCGACAATCCCGCGCTGCTCGAGCTGCTGAGCGGGGAGGACTCGGAGCGGTCGGAGGCAATTCGCGCGGAGTATGCCGGTCTGCGAGAGCGCTTCCACGCCTGGCAGGAGGACTTCGAGCGAATGCGTGAGCAGAGCGAGGCTGGTGCGATCGGATTGCCCGGGCCGTTCGCGGAGCACTACGAGCGGCTCGACCGCGAGCTGTCGGAACTACTCGACGAGGTCGAGCGGCTCGAGGCTCGTGCCGCCGAGGCGAAAAGCTTCGGCGACAACCCGCTGGAGGAGATCGCGCGAGCCGCGCTCAAGCTCGAGCAGGCTGCATCCGTGTGTCGAGCGGCGTTCGCCGACGCGGTGCCGGCAGAGCTCGCGGCGGACCTGAGTCGGGGAAACGAGAAGCTCGAGCAGGCGCGAGGAGGGCTCGAGAAGGGCGCCGAGCGGCCGCTCGTCGCGGCCCGACTGGCCCGCGAGGCATACGCGCTCGCGGACCGCGTGATGTTCCAGGCTCAGGAGTTCGTCGAGGGACCTCGAGCGGCGGGCGCCCAGCGAACCGAGCTGGACCGCACGTGCAGCCGATTGGCGGACGAGGTCGCTGCGGCGAAGGCGAAGCTCGACCTCGCCGACAGGTACTACGCACCTGCGTGCCTGCAGGCGATCGGTGGGCTCGGCGCGGGCGCCCATCAAGCGGTCGAGCAGGCTCGCGCGCTGCTCGCGGCGGCTACGACGCCCACCGAAGCCTTTCGCCTCGAGGAAGCGCAGGAGTCGCTGAACCGTGCGGCCGCGCTCGTCGGCCGGATCGAAAGCCATCTCGCCGAGCTCGAGCAGGCGGCCCTGCAGGCGCCGGCGCGTCTCGAAGAGGCCGAGCTCGCGAGCGACCGCGCCTGGGCGAGCGCGACCGCCTCAACGGGCGTCGAAGCCGGAGCCGAGCTGATTGTCGGACGCGCACGGGAGCTCGCCGCCCAGGCGCGGACCGAGCTTGGACAGCCCCGGCCCGACTGGTTTCGGGTGCTGTCTTTGGCGAACCGGGCGGTGGAGGTGGCCCGCGGGTTCACGCCCGCTCCCGCGACGGCGGAGGTGATGCCGTCGGCGGCGAACGACGCCGTAGAGAGTGCACGCCGAGCGGCCGAGTCCGCACTGACCGCGGTGACCTCGCTCGTCGGCTCCATCGAAGATCGGGCAGGGGCCGAGAACATGGCAAGCCTGTATCTGGAGCGCGGAGAGTTCGCGTACTCGAAGGGTGTCGCCCTGCAGAAGCAGATCGCAGGCGCCGAGGATCCAGATGAAATCGCACGTGCGGCTATGGAGAGCTTCCAACTGGCCGTCGATGCCGGCGACGCGGCGCAAGAGCATGCGCTCCGGCTTCGGGGCCCACTCGCCGGCGAGAACCCCACTCCGCGGTGGGGGAAGTTCGGCCCCGCCTTCGGCTCGGACTAGGAGGCCAGCGCCGGAACTGCGGTCGCCGCTGCCTCCGTGGAGGACTCGAGTTCCTCTGCGAAGGCCGCTACGATGCCAGGGTCGAACTGCGTGCCAGCGCAGCGCTCCAGTTCTGCGAGCGCCGCTTCGGAGGAACGCTTTGCCCGGTAGAGGCGGTCGGAAGTGATCGCGTCGTACGCGTCCGTGACGAAGATGATGCGGGCACCGAGCGGAATCTGGTTGCCGCTCAGTCCGTCGGGATAGCCGGCGCCGTCCCAACGCTCGTGGTGGTGCAGCACGAGGTCGGCGACGGGATCGACGCCGAGGCTGTCGAGCATGCGGAACCCGATCTGCGGGTGGCGCTCGAGCACGAGGCGCTCGGAGTCGGTCAGCGTGCCGGGCTTCTGCAGGATCTCCTCCGGGATTGCGAGCTTGCCGAGGTCGTGGAGACTGCCGGCGAGCCGTGTCAGCTCGACCTGCTCCGGATCGAGCCCGAGGCGGGTCGCGACGCGCGCCGCGAGCTCGCCGACCCGCTCGTTGTGACGTCCCGTGTACGTGTCGCGCGCGTCGACCGCCTTCGCGAGCGAGGCGGCGGCGCGGTACCGCGCGGCCTTGTCCGGCCCGGCTGCGAGTCGCTTGAGCTCGGCGAGCTCGACGACCTCGGGCCGGTAGAGGCGCACACGGTTCTTGCCGTGTTCCTTGGCCCAGTAGAGCGCGCTGTCTGCGAGCTTGATCAGCTCGTCGCGTCCGTGGCCCTGCACGGGGAAGGTCGCAAGGCCGGCGCTGACGGTGATGGTGCCGATGTGGTTGAAGTCGGCGCCGGCGATCCGCTCGACGATCGAGTTCGCGGCGGCGAGCGCCATGCCCTCGTCGTGGTCGGCGAGCAGCACGGCGAACTCGTCCCCGCCGAGCCTGAACGCCTCGCCGCCTTGGCGCAGCCTTCCTCCCACCTGGGACAGCACGCGGTCGCCGGAGGGATGCCCGAAGCGGTCGTTGATCTTCTTGAAGTCATCGATGTCGACGAAGCAGAGCGTTACCGGCGTACCTTGCTCCTCGGCGTTCAGGAGCTCGCGCTGCAGCCGCTCGTGGAAGTGGCGGTGGTTGCCGAGGCCGGTAAGTGGATCGGTCAGCGCAAGTCGCATCGCGCGCAGCGCGCGGTGAGTCGTCCGCTGGTAGAGCGAGATGGCGAGCAAGGGGCCGACGAGTGCGATCGAGAGGACCGGTGAGCGTTCCCACAACACGACCAGCATCAGCGAGGCGGAGGCCATGAACGCGAACGGCACGATCGTCGCGCGAACGTGTGCGCGAATCAACGGCAGGTAGCGCTGGCCGCCGCTCAGGGCGATCGCGCCCGTGATCAGGATCATGTTGACCCAGTAGTCCGCGGTCGCGGCAACGCCGACGCGGGCGAACAGTGCGCCGACGCTGTCGCCGTCGATCGGCGAGATCAACGCGCCCGCCGCGAGCGCTACGAGGGCCAGAACCGCGACGTTGAAGGCGATGCGTACCGGCGGCCGGTGCTCCGAGAGCTGGATGATCGAGGTGGCGGTGAGCAGGAGCAGCGCGCCGGCTGCCCAGCCGAACAGCACGATCGCGGCCACGGCGAACACGAACGTGAGCGAGATCACACCGCCGCCGCTCTCCGCGTTGATCGGCACGGGGAAGCGCTCGGCGAGTGTGGCCGCGGCCGTCAGAGCGACGAGGCTGATCAGCTCGCGAGCGCTGTGCGCCGTCGTCGCGAACACGTAGCCGGCCGCGATCAGGACCCCGAGGCCCGCCAGGCAGACCGGGAAGATGAGGGCGGAGAGCCGGCGGGGCGTGACCGCCTGGGTACTCACGTCAGGTTAGAGCCAGGTGTACTGGTCGGCTCCCCAGGTCAACTGACCTAGGAGCGCCGCTACGACCACCAGGATGGCCACAAGTGCGAAGTACTTTGGTTTCCACTGCAACATCCGCAAATCCCTCCCTAGGACGCCTGACCGCGAGATTCTTTCGCGCCGGGTGCGCGCTGGAATCCCCCGGTCGGGGGATTAGGCCGGAATATGGCTTAGAAAGCGGAAACGAGCCCGGCTTCGGCGAGCGGCCTGCGACCCCACGCAAAACGCTTCGCGTACGAGCCGGTGAGAGACTCGAGCGCGACTCCGTAGCGGGAGGAGTGGATGAACCAGCCGTTGCCGAGGTAGAGGCCCATGTGGTCGACCTGCGAGGGCTTCGACTTCGGCCCTTTTCCGAAGAAGATGACGTCTGCCGGCTGGAGCTTCGCGAGCGAGATCCGCTTGGCGGCAGGCACCTCGCCGCTCATCACATAGCTCGTCCGGCCCTGGAGCGTCTCGGCCAGCGTGCCCGCTTCGGCGTAGCGCTGCAGCTTGTAGACCCGCCAGACGAAGCCGGAGCAGTCGAAGCCGCCGTGCACCTGCGGTCCCAAGGGAGACTTGGTGGACTCGCTCTCCCCGCCCCAGACATAGGGATAGCCGATGAGCTTCGTCGCGGTCTTGAGGAGACGGGTCTGCCAGGGGGTCAGCGCGGGGAGGACGAACGACCCGGCGAGCTCCTGCAGGCCCTGTGAGTCCCACTCGCCGAAGCGAAGAATCTGTGCCGTGGAGTACGCGGCCTCGGCGCGGGTCGCCGGCTCGGACGGGGAGAGCTCGAGCCGGTCCTGTGCGGCTGGGTGGTTCGTGCGCAGGCCGAGCAGCCGGGCGACCGCCTCGGTTCCGAACCGGGGCGGAGGTGCCAAACCGGCGTTCTTGGCTCCCTGGACGAAGAGCTTGGCCGCGTCCGTGAGCCCGAGCGCGGCGACGAGCCGGGCGTCGAGGCCGGTCATCGTCACGGCAGCGGTAGGTGTCGCCGGTACGAGGGGGTCGACTTGCGAGATGCCTGCGGCGATCGTCTCCAGCTCGGCACGTGTCAGCGGATCGTTCGGACGCGCTGCCGCCTCCCTGGCCATCAATCCGGCGGCCACTACGGCTCTGAGCTCGGCCTGTGCCCACGATGTCGCCGATTTGGCGGCGGCGAGCGGCGGCATCGCGAGGAGCGTGAGCGCGCAGGCGTATAGGAGGCGGCGGCGCATACCCGTTCCTATCGGCGGGCCCGAATATCCCTTTAGTCTGAGGTTTGTGGACGTCGAGATCAGTCCGGAACCGAGCCCGGAAGAGCGGGAGGCGATCATCGAGGCACTCCAGTTCGAGGCTTGCGAGGTCGCGCCGCCGTCGCCCTGGCGGCGGGCCGGGCTAGGGCAAGTTCAGGCTGAGGGGGACGAAGAGGCTGCAGCGCCGCTGCGCCAGAGGCGCGGCGCCGCGCGCGCGTAGTCCAGCCCAGAGATCCACGTCAGCACGAACGCGACCAGGAGCGCCCACCAGGCGAAGTCGTCACGCCACGCCCCTGCAGCAGCGAAGCCTCCGATCGCCGCGGCGACCGCCTGGGACCAGGTCTTGAGCTTGCCAAGGTCGCGGGCCTCGAGGACCACGCCGCGCTCGATCGCCGCGAGCCGAAGGGCCGTGACCAGGAACTCGCGCACCACGATCAGGGCGACCATCCAACCGGGCACGACGCGCTGCTCGACGAGCATGATGAGGACGGCAAGGACGAGGATCTTGTCCGCTGCCGGATCGAGCAGGGTGCCGAGCGGGGAGGAGTGGCCACGGCTCCGGGCGATCCGCCCGTCGAACCAGTCTGTCGCCATCGCGGCGCAGAAGAGCGCTGTCGCCCAGTAGTTGTGCCCGTTGAAGTTCCAGGCGTAGAACAGGACGACGAACGGGACCGAGACGGCGCGCGCGATCGTGAGGGAGTCAGGGAGGCTCATCGGTCGATTTGTGGCCGATGAGCGGTGGAAGGGGCGAAGGGGGAAACCGGGAGGTTTCCCCTCTGCGGAAGTGGCCCTGACGGCAAAGCCGGCACGGCCACTTCAGCGACGTCGCAAGCGACGTCGCTGTCCTCAGCACACGCGGCGATCTCAGCGGCGCGTGAGCTGAGGCGATCCGTAAAGAAGGGAGCACGAGGAAACATGGTTTCCCTCACGGGAGCGAGCCGAAGGCGAGCGACGCTCATGTCACGAGAGAATACGAGGGGCAGTGGCGGTTTTCAGCAAAGTCCTGGTTGCCAACCGCGGTGAGATCGCGATCCGCGTCTTTCGGACGCTGCGCGAGCTCGGCATCGGGACCGTCGCCGTTTACTCCGAGGCAGACCGTTCCTCGCTCCACGCCGCTTACGCCGACGAGGCGTATCTGGTCGGCGGGGGGCGGCCGTCCGAGAGCTATCTGAATCAGGCCCGGATCCTCGCTACGGCTCGGCAGTCCGGCGCGGAAGCGATCCATCCCGGCTACGGCTTCCTCGCCGAGAACGCGGACTTCGCCCGGGCGTGCGGCGAGCACGGGCTGGTCTGGATCGGCCCGCCGCCGGAGGCGATCGACGCGATGGGCTCGAAGATCGAGGCCCGCGAGCGGATGCGTGCGGCAGGCGTCCCGATCATCCCCGGCGTGACCGAGGCGGTCGAGTCGGCCGACGAGGTGCGGCGCCTCGGCGACGAACTCGGCTGGCCGGTGGCGATCAAGGCCTCCGCGGGCGGAGGCGGCAAGGGGCTGAAGGTGGTGCGTGACCGCGACGAGGCGGAGCGCGCCTTCGAGTCGGCACGGCGGGAAGGCGAGGCGTACTTCTCGGACCCGGTAGTGTACGTCGAGCGGTACCTCGAGGACCCGCGGCACGTCGAGGTGCAGGTGCTCGCCGATTCACATGGCAACGTCATCCATCTCGGGGAGCGCGACTGCACGATCCAGCGCCGCCATCAGAAGCTCGTCGAGGAGACGCCGTCTCCCGCGGTCGACGACGAGCTGCGTGAGCGGATCGGGCAGCTCGCGGTGGAGGCCGCGCGCGCGGTCGGGTACGTGAGCGCCGGGACGATCGAGGGGCTGCTCTCGCGCGAGAGTGAGTACTTCTTCCTCGAGATGAACACGCGCATCCAGGTCGAGCACACGGTGACGGAGATGGTGACCGGGCTCGACCTCGTGCGCGAGCAGGTGCTGATCGCTGCCGGCGAGGAGCTGTCGGTCCGCCAGGAGGACGTCCACCTCCACGGCCATTCGATCGAGTGTCGCATCAACGCAGAGGACGTCTCGAACGGATTCCTTCCCGCACCGGGAACGATCACGCGCTACCAGGAGCCGAGCGGGCCCGGCGTCCGCGTGGACTCGGGGGTCGTCGCGGGTAGCGAGATCTCGCCGCTGTACGACCCGATGATCGCGAAGCTCATCGTGCACGGGGTCGACCGCGAGCACGCACGCAGGCGCATGCTGCGCGCGCTCGATGAGTTCGGGATCGAGGGTGTGAAGACCTTGATCGGGTTCCACAAGGCTCTGCTCACCCATCCCTGCTTCCTCGAGGGGGAGACCTGCCACGGGCTCGTCGACTCCGAGCTGCTGGCCGCGCGCGCGGCGGAGCTGGAGAACGGGCGCATTGCCGGTGATGGGACGGTGGTGAGTGGCGGCGCGCGTGTGTCCTTGCGGACGATCGAAGTGGACGGGCGTCGTTTCGAGGTCCGGGTGCTGCGGCCCGAGCCCGGGTTTGCGGAGCTGGGCCGCCGGCGCCGTGAGCGGGGCCGTGGGCGCGGCGCGTCCGGTCCCGGGCGAGATGCCGTCGTCAGCCCGATGCAGGGAACGGTGCTCGCGGTCGAGGTCGCCGAGGGCGACGAGGTCGAGGCAGGCCAGGTGATCTGCATCGTCGAAGCGATGAAGATGGAGAACGAAGTGCACGCACACCGTGCGGGCCGCGTCACCGAGTTGTCCGTCGTCGCCGGCCAGGCCGTGACGACGGGTCAGGTCATCTGCGTCGTCGCCGCGGACTGAATCGGCACCGATTCGGCACAGACTCGTCGGGAGTTCCGCGGTAGCGTCGAACGCAGTGGGTGGTGGGTGACAACCCCCTCCCGGGTGGGGCCGCGCGCGCGTGTACCTAGAAAAGAACGTAGACCAGAACGCTGAGCGGAGTGAGCATGCGGGAGAAGCGGGGCGATGCCCCGTGGAGCGCGGGTAGAGTCCCGCGCCGGTGGATCTCTACGAGTACCAGGGCAAGCAGGTCTTCGCGCGCTTCGGCATTCCCGTATCGGAAGGACGCCTCGCAACGACCCCAGAGGAGGCGCGCGCAGCGGCCGAGGAGATCGGCGGCCAGGTCGTCGTCAAGGCGCAGGTCCTCACCGGCGGCCGCGGCAAGGCCGGAGGCATCAAGCTCGCCGAGGACCCCGCGGACGCGGAGGCGAAGGCTCGTGACATCCTCGGCCTCGACATCCGCGGCCATGTCGTTCGCAAGCTCTGGATTGAGCAGGCGTCCGACATCGCGAAGGAGTACTACCTCTCGATCACGTTCGACCGAGGCACCAAGAAGCCGCTCTACATGCTCACGACGGAAGGCGGTATCGAGATCGAGCAGGTCGCCGAGGAGAACCCTGACGCCCTTGCGCGCCTGCACGTCGATCCGTTCGAAGGCTTCCAGCCCTACCAGGCGCGACGCTTGATCTACGGCGCCGGGATCGAGGATCCGAACGAGCAGAAGCAGATCCTCGGCCTGATCGAGAACCTCTACCGCTGCTTCGTGGAGTCCGACGCGATGCTCTGCGAGATCAACCCTCTGATCGTCACGCCGGCGGGCGAGGTGCGCGCGCTCGATTCGAAGTTCACGGTCGACGACAGCGCGCTCTTCCGCCATCCCGACATCGCAGAGATGCGTGACATCGAGGCGGCCGATCCGCAGGAGCAGCTCGCGCGCGAAAAGGGGGTGACCTACGTGAAGCTCGACGGAGACGTGGGGATCCTCGGCAACGGCGCCGGGCTCTCGATGTCGACCGTGGACGTGGTCGTCGTCGCCGGCGGCCGACCGGCGAACTTCTGCGACCTGGGCGGCGGCGGCGACGCCCAGGGCGTGGTCGATGCGCTCGAGGTGATCACGAGCGACGAGCAAGTGCGCTCGATCTTCTTCAACATTTTCGGCGGGATCACGCGCGGCGACGAGGTCGCGCGCGGCATCTTGACTGCGTTGGAGCAGATGGCGATCGAGCTGCCGATCGTCGTGCGTCTTGACGGGACGAATGCCGAGGAAGGACGCAGGCTGCTGGCCGAAGCCGCGCCGCCCAACCTCCATGTCGAGCCGACGATGCTGGAGGCCGCGCAGCGCGCCGTGGAGCTCGCGGCATGACGGATGTCTGGTCGCAGCGCGCCGACGCTTTCCGGCAGAGCCCGACCCACCGTGAAGGGCCCGATCTCGACCTGCTGGTCGAGTGGTGCGAGCCGGGGCTCGATGTGAAGGCGTTGGACGTGGCAACGGGCGGCGGTCACGTCGCTCGGCGGCTCCGCGAAGAAGGCTGCACCGTCATCACCGTGGACCCGGCACCCGGCATGGAGCCCGACGTCGTCGCATCGGCCGAGGAGCTCCCGTTCGAGGACGGCAGCTTCGACGTCGTCGCCTGCCGGATCGCTGCGCACCACTTCCGCGACATCCGGAAGGCCGTCGCAGAAATGGCGCGTGTCACGCAGCGGCTCGTCGTGATCGAGGACAATGTGTTCACCGACGAGCTCAGCGAGGAAGCGGAGAGGCTGCGCGACCCCACTCACGTCCGCTGCTACTCAGTAGAAGAGTGGACGGAGCTCCTGACGGAGGCCGGGCTCGAGGTCGAGCAGCTGGAGCACTTCGAGCGCCATCCGATCGTCGACGACTGGCTCGCTCGCGTCGGCACGCCGCCCGCCGAAGCGCAGCGCGTGCGCGACCTGCTTGCCGATCACATGGAAGGCGGTCAACTCACGTTGAAGTCGATCGTCGTCAAGGCCCGCCGGAGCCAACAGTAGTGGCCATCATCGTCGACAGAGACACGCGCCTCGTCGTCCAGGGGCTGACCGGCAGCGAAGGCCGCTTCCACGGTCTCCGCAACCGCAACTACGGCACGGAGGTCGTCGCCGGCGTGACGCCGGGGAAGGCCGGCCAGGACGTCGAGGGCATTCCCGTCTTCAACACCGTTGCGGATGCCGTCGACGAGACGGGCGCGAATACGACGCTCATCTTCGTCCCGGCGCGCTTCGCGACGGACGCCGTCTACGAGGCGGTCGACGCCGGCCTCCACACCGTGATCTGCATCACGGAGCACATCCCGGCGCACGACATGCTCCGCGTCCACACCTACCTCCGCGGCAAAGGCGTGACGATGATCGGCCCGAACTGCCCGGGCGTGCTCTCGCCCGGCAAGGCAAACGTCGGGATCATCCCCGCTGAAATCTTCGCGGAGGGAGCGATCGGGCTCGTGTCGCGCTCCGGCACCCTGACCTACCAGATCGGTCACGAGCTGACCCAACTCGGGCTCGGCAACTCCACGATCGTCGGCATCGGGGGCGACCCCGTCGTGGGCTCGTCCTTCATCGACGTCCTCGAGCGTTTCGAGGCCGACCCTGAAACCGAGCTGATCGTGCTCGTCGGCGAGATCGGCGGGGACGAGGAGGAGAAGGCGGCCCGCTTCGTCGAAGAGCACGTCACGAAGCCGGTGCTGGCCTACATCGCCGGCTTCTCGGCACCGCCCGGCAAGACGATGGGGCACGCCGGCGCGATCATCTCCGGCTCGTCCGGCACCGCGCAGGCGAAGAAGGACGCGCTCGAGGCCGTCGGGATCCAGGTCGGCACCACGCCGACCGAGGTCGCGCAACTGGTCGCGGATCGCGTCGGCTCTCGCACGTAGATGCGAGCGCTCTTACTCGCTTTTGGTCTCCTCGCCATCGGCGCCCCGGTCGGCGCTGCCGCGCTCGAACCGGGTCCTGATCCGATTGCCTGGCCGAGCTATGGGTTCGACAACCAGCTTGGAAACGCCATTCGCACGCGCGCCCTGACCCTGGACGCAGTGCCTCGTCTCGAGCTCGCATGGAAGCATCAGCTCGACGGCACCATCTACGCCTCACCGTTGTCCGCGCGAGTTGACGGAAAGCAGCTCCTGTTCGCCGCTACTGAAGGCGGCACGGTGTATGCGCTATCTGCGAGAACCGGGCGAATCGCGTGGAAGCGCGATCTCGGAACAATCAAGACGAACGAATGCGGCACTTGGGGCGTAACAGCCACCGGTGCGATCGATCTCGAGCGCCGGCTTCTGTTCGAGATGAGCGCGGACGGGATGCTGCATGCTCTCGAGCTCGCGACCGGTGCTGAAGCGGCGGGATATCCCATCGAGCTCGTCAGCAACAATCTCTACGAGTACGTCTGGGGCGGCCTACGTATTGCGGACGATCGTCTCTATGTCGTGGTCGCTTCCTACTGCGACGTGGGTCCGCCGGGAGGCCCCATGCCAGAGGGCCGCCTGCTGGCGGTCCCGCTAGACCGTCCGAACGACTTCACTATCTGGGACCCCGTGCCCGGCCCGGGAAACATGGGCGGAATGTGGGGGTGGGGCGGTGTCTCGATCGACCCTGGCGACGGTCGCGTTTACACCGGCGTCGGTAACTCGTGGGTCTGGTCGGATGAGTGCGACTGTTACGTCGACAACGCGGGCTACGGAAACCAGATGGTCTCGCTCGCGCCTGACCTCTCCCGGGTGATCGACGCGAACGATCCGGGGATTCCACCTACCGGGGACTCAGATTTCGGCGCGGCGCCGCTCGTTTTTCAGCCGTTGGCGTGTCCACCTCTGGTCGCCGCCAATAACAAGGACGGTGCGCTTTACATCTGGGATCGTGGTCGCCTGACGGCAGGGCCAATTCTGTCGATTCCGCTCGGTGACGGGATGGCTGCCTTCGTCGGCTCGCCCGGGTGGTCGCCGGTGAAGCAGATGGTCTACGTTGCTCAGTCGGTCATTCGTGAAGACGGTCGACGCCTCGGCAACGGTGTGACCGCATGGCACGTCGACCCCGGCTGTGGGTTCCGGCCGATCTGGCAAAGAGCGCTCGGCAACGGGAACCAGCCTACTCCGCTTGTGGTCGGCAACGTCCTATTCGCGACCGGAGGCCGGCCCGGGGGGTTCTTCGCGCTGAAGGCTGCGGACGGCTCTCTTCTCTGGAGCTATCCGACCGAGGGCCGTACCGTGGCCGTCATGATGAGCGTCGTCGGCAAGGTGTTCGGAGCCGACACGGCCGGCATCGTTTACGCATTCGAGCCACCCTTGCGCAATGGTCGGTCGTGCTCTTCCGATTGCTTCGTTTCATGACCGCCGGCGGTCGTACACTCAAAGACTGATGGATCCCATCTCGTTCGCCCGCGGCGTCCCGGCGCCCGAGTGCATCCCGGTCGAGGAGCTGGCCGATTGCGCGCGCGAGGTGATCGAGCGCGACGGCGCGACCGTCCTGTCATACGGGCCCGCCGGCGGCTACTGGCCGCTGCGCGAATGGATCGGGGAACGGCACGGTGTCGACCCCGGTCGAGTCCTCGTCACGAACGGGTCCCTGCAGGGCATGGTCTTTCTCGCCGATCGGTTCGCGGGCAAGCGGGTGATCGTCGAGTCGCCGACCTACGACCGGCCGCTGAAGATTCTCGCCGGGCGCGGGGTCGACGTGACGGCTGTCGCGATGGACGATGAAGGCCTCGATCCCGACGCACTCGCACATGCCTTGCAGAGCGGCGAGAAGCCCGCGTTCGTCTACACGATCCCGACGTTCCAGAATCCGAGCGGTCGCACCCTCACCCCCGATCGGCGGCGGCGGCTCGTCGAGCTCGCGCATGAGCACGACCTACTCGTGCTGGAGGACGATCCGTACGGCCTCGTGCGCTTCGAGGGTGAGCCACCGCCAACGCTGTTCGAGCTCGACGGCGGCAACAGCGTCATCTACTCGTCGTCCTTCTCGAAGACGATCGCACCGGGTGTCCGCGTCGGCTACTTCGTCCTGCCCGGGCCGCTCGAGCAGGAGTTGGAGGCGCTTGCAGTTTCGACGTACATCACCCCAGTACTGCTCGGACAGGCGACCGTGTTCGAGTTCCTCCGTCGTGGCAACCTCGAGCCCAATCTGGAGCGAGTGAGGTCGCTCCTCGGTACCCGTCGTGACGCCATGCTGGAAGCGCTCGAGCTCGAGTTGCCGTTCGCGCGCTGGAGCCATCCGGAGGGCGGCTACTTCATCTGGCTCGAGTTGCCCGCGCATACGGATGCGGGAGCTCTGCTGGAGCGTGCCGGCGAGGCCGGAGTCACGTTCGTCAAGGGTGCCGATTTTGGCGGAGCGTCCAACACCGCGCGGCTGGCGTTTAGCTTCGTCTCGCCAGACGAGATCCGCGAAGGCGTACGGCGCCTGGCGGCGCTGGTCGCCCCTCCGGTTCCGGCCTAGCCGGTCGCGACCTGTGCGAAGTCCCCGAGCGGCCGGGGGACGAGGCGGGGCTGCCGCGGTGGAACGAGCGACCCTCGGCTGTGCAAGCGGAAGGTGGGGCAGGGCGCGTCAGTAGGCAGGGCGCACAGTCCGGCGCGACGGAAGTAGCAGTCGCCGCACGTCAGTTGGTTCCTCTTGCTCAATTTTCTCCCCTGCCTAGAGATGAGGCCGCAGTAACAAGCCGGGATACTACGAACGTCACTCTGCGAGGCAAGGTTGTCGTGACTGAAAACTAACCATTTTCCGGCAGATTCGATTCTGCCGAAAACAGGCTCTTTCTAGCTCTTGCGGGGCAATGTTGCCAGTGCGCGCAACGCCTGTTGAAAACTCTCCACAGGGATGATTCGGAGGCCTTTCGCGTAGCGCTTCGCCTCCCGCGCGTTGTCCCCATCGACCGGGACAAGGAATACGTCCACGTGTGTCTTGCGTGCGCCGATCGTCTTTTGCTTGATGCCGCCGATCCTCGTCACGGTTCCGTCGAGCTGGATCTCACCCGTTGCGGCGACCTTGTAGCCGTGGTCGACGTCGCGCCCTCTTTTCTCGAGCAGCTCGAGCGCAAACGCGAGGCCGGCCGATGGCCCACCCACCTTCCGGAGGTCGAAGCTGATCTGGAACGGAAAGCGCACCTGAAGCGCCTGGATCGGGAGGACGCCGATGATGGGCCGCTTCGGGTCCTGCTCGTCGGCGGTCGTGCGGATGGAAAACGTAAGTCGCTTCTGGCCGCGACGGATCGTGATCTTGACCACGTCTCCCGGGCGATGGCGGCCGAGCACGGCTGCAAGGTCTGTGCGCGTGCGCACCGACGTCCCACTCGCGGCGACGATCACGTCATTCGGTTTCAGCACTCCCGCGGCGCGCGAGCCTGAGGTCACCACGACGATGCGCACACCTCCGGGGCGAACCGGCACGCTGTAGCCCAGTTGGCGTAGGGCGACGACGGAGGCCACGATCTGCGAGACCTTCATCGTGGCGAGGTCGAGCTTGAAGCGCTCGTCGTTCGAGATCCCGGGCTCGACGATCTGACTGCGCTCGATCAGGTCGGCTCCTTCGGGCCGGATGACCGGAATGAGCGACTCGAGCAGCGACGCCTGTTTCAGCAGGACGTCCACGTAGTAGATGTCGCCGCCGTCATTCTGTGGCTTCGCGCCCTGCACCTTGACGAGGTTCTCGAGCGGGTGTGCCTGGTCGGGCACCTCCAGGTACTTGTCGCTCGTGCGCGTGACGAGCACGAGGGCGACGACGACGAGCAGGGCGAGACCTGCCGACGCGAGCCGCAGTGGCGTCAGGAGCCGGGCGAGCACGAGGCGAGGATAGTCGCGGCTTCTAAGAAGCCGCTTAGATCAACCCGCGCGAGAGGCCGCCGTCGACGAGCAGCGTGGTACCCGTGACGTAGCGTGCGCGATCGGACGCGAGGAAGCAGGCGACGTCCCCGAGCTCCTGCGGCGAGCCCCAGCGGCCGAGCGGGATCGCCTGCAGATCCGCCTCGCTTGGGCCCTCGGGGTACAACTGCTCGAGCCGGGCAGTCTCGATGCGCCCAGGGGCGATGCAATTGACCGTGATGCCGTGCGGGCCGAGCTCGCGTGACAGGGACTTTGCCCAGCCTGTGACTCCGGGGCGGACGGCGTTCGTCAGCCCGAGGTTGCCCGCCGGCTCCTTCACCGCAATCGACGTGAAGAACAGGATGCGACCTGCCGGGCTCTGGACCAGGTGCGGAACGCAGAGCCCGACGAGGCGTACCGCAGGGATGAGCAAGAGCTCGACCGTATCCTCGATCTCTTCAGGTGTCACCTCGAGGGCCGTTCCGGGCTTAGGCCCGCCGCTGTTCCACACGAGGATGTCGATGCCTCCGAACGCCTCGACCGTTCGGCGGACCACCGCTTCGAGATCACGGGGGTTGGTGACGTCGCCGCGAACGGCCAGCGCACCGATCCGATCGGCTTCCCGCTCGAGCTGGTCGCGGCGCCGGGCGAACATCGTGACGTTCGCCCCTTCTCCGGCAAGGGACTCGGCTGTTGCGAGCCCGAGCCCGGCCGACGCGCCGGTGACGACGGCGGTGCGGCCTTTCAGACCGAAATCCATGGCTACGAGGTGAGGACGCCGACGACTTCGCGGACGGCGTCGGCGGATTCGTTGAGCATTGCCTGTTCCTCTTCGGTCAGCTCGAGCTCGTAGATCTCCTCGATCCCGCCGGCGCCCAGCTTGACCGGCACTCCCATGTAGAGGCCGTCGATTCCGTATTCACCCTCGAGGTAGGCGGTGCAGGGAAGCACGCGCTTCTCGTCGAGCATGATCGAGTCGACGATCTGCGCGGCCGCTGCGCCAGGCGCGTACCAGGCCGAAGTGCCGAGCAACGTCACGAGCTCGCCCCCGCCCTTGGCCGTGCGCTCGACCATGGCGTCGATCCGGTCTTCGGGGACGAGCTTGCGCAACGGGATGCCGCCGACCGTCGTCGCGCTGACGACCGGCACCATTTGATCGCCGTGCCCCCCGAGCACCGTCGCGGTGACGTCTTTCACCGAGGCTCGAGTCTCCCAGGCGATGAAGGTCGAGAAGCGGGCGGTGTCGAGGATGCCCGCCATGCCAAAGACCCGCTCCTTGGGCCGGCCGGAGACGTTCTTCGCGACGTGGCACATCGCATCGAGGGGGTTGGAGACGATGATGAGGATCGCGTCGGGGCTCTGGGCGATCGCCTTCTCGGTCACGTCCTTGACGATCTTCTCGTTCGTGGCCACGAGGTCGTCACGGCTCATGCCCGGAGACCGCGGCAGGCCGGCGGTGATGACGACGACGTCCGAGCCGGCCGACTCCTCATAGCCGTTCGACCCCGTCACGTTGGGCTCGTATCCGAGGACGGCGCCCATCTGGTTGATGTCGAGCGCCTTGCCCTGTGGGAGCCCCTCCTTGATGTCGACGAGCACGACGTCCGCGTAGTCGCGCAGGGCCAGCACCTGCGCGGCAGTCGCGCCGACGTTCCCGGCTCCGACGATGGTGACTTTCCTACGCAACTCTCGCTCCGAGCTTGTCGATGATCGCGTCCGCAACCTCACTCGTGCCCACCGCGGTCGGGTCGGTGCGCGACGGCTTCATGTCGTAGGTCACGCTCTTGCCCTCCCGGATCACCTCGGCGATCGCCTGCTCGAGATTGTCGGCGGCTTCCTGCTCTTCGAGGTGGCGGAGCATCAACATTCCGGAGAGCATCTGCGCCATCGGGTTGACCTTGTTCTGCCCGGCGTACTTCGGTGCTGAGCCGTGCGTGGGCTCGAAGATCGCGATCCCCTCGCCGAAGTTCGCGCCCGGCGCAAGCCCGAGACCGCCGATCATCCCCGCGCACAGGTCGGAGAGGACGTCGCCGTAGAGGTTGGGGAGAACGAGCACGTCGTACTCCTCGGGCCGCTGCACGAGCTGCATGCACATGTTGTCCACGATGCGATCGTCGAATTCGATGTCGTCGTTCTCGGCGGCGACTTCCTGGGCGACCCGCAGATACAGGCCGTCGGAGAACTTCATGATGTTCGCCTTGTGCACGGCCGTGACCTTGCGGCGGCCGTTGCGGCGCGCGTAGTCGAACGCGAACTGGACGATGCGCCGCGTGCCCGTGATGGAGATCGGTTTGATCGAGATGCCGGCATCCTCGTGTGCGAGCTTCCCGCCCTTCGACTTGATCCAGTCGATCAGCTCCTGCGCTTCGGGTGAACCCTGCTCGTACTCGATGCCGGCGTACAGGTCCTCGGTGTTTTCGCGGACGACGATCAGGTCGACATCCTCGAAACGGGTGCGAACGCCGGGGTAGGTCTTGCAGGGGCGCACCTGTCCGTAGAGGTCGAGGCTCTTGCGAAGCGCAACGTTGACGGAGCGGAAGCCGCCCCCAACCGGGGTGGTGATCGGTCCTTTCAGGGCGACGCCGGTCTCGCGGACCGCGTCCAGAACCTCCTCCGGCAGCGGATTGCCGCCGTACTTCGCCATCACGTCAGCGCCGGCCTCGCGCACTTCCCATTCGAACTCGACGCCCGTGGCCTCGAGCACACGCCGCGTCGCCTCGGTCAGCTCAGGGCCGGTTCCATCTCCGGGAATGAGGACGACTTTGTGCGGCACGGCGGCCCGACTCTAACGGCGGGCGGTAGAGTGCCGCGCCGCATGTCCTTGTTCGAGGCAGCAGCGAAGGCCGACGAGCTCGCGCAGTCCGGCGCCGAACGCGAGCTGGCGACGCTGCGCCAGCAATGGGACGACGAGCTCGAATCAGCTGCGCGAAGCGCCGACTACCGGGAGCGTGCGGTCGCGTACCGCGCGATCGGCCAGTTCCGGTTCCGCCAGAAGCTCGAGCTGCTCCGCCGCGGGCTCGACGACGAGAGTCCCGCCGCACGCGGCTCGGCCCTGCTCTCCGTGCAGCTGCTCTCGAAAGGCAGCCCCGGCGTCGTCAATTCGATGCGCCCGCAGCTGCACTCGATCCTCTCCACCGATGGGAACCAGGCGGTGCGGCGGCTCGCGATCATCGGCCTCCGCAATGGGTCTCCTCAGCGGGAGACGATCGTCCTGCTGAACGGCCTCGCCGAGGACGACGAGCAGGAGGCGGAGCTGCGGAAGGCCGCGCGCACCGTTGCAGCCGAGTTGAAGAAGCGGGCCGGGCCGAAAGGCTAGGCCGATCGTATTCCCTACTTCGTCTTCCTGCGCGCGTGGGGGTGAGCCTCGAAGTACACCTCGCGGCGCCGGCGGTCCGAGACATGCGTGTAGAGCTCGGTAGTGGCGAGGTCGGCATGGCCGAGCATTTCCTGGACGGAACGTAGGTCGGCGCCCCCTTCGAGCAGGTGGGTTGCGAAGGAGTGCCGTAGCAGGTGCGGATGGACGCGCCCGGGTTCCAG
>Ga0184632_10000029_pt1 | contig 39165 bp, 41 predicted proteins | sample PLM31_50_b1_FD_133153 | JGI IMG/M metagenome (GOLD analysis project Ga0184632, IMG submission 133153) | Groundwater sediment microbial communities from an aquifer in East River, Colorado, USA - PLM3-1_50_b1 | ecosystem: Environmental > Terrestrial > Soil > Riparian zone | place: USA: East... | reverse complement strand
TTCGGCGCGTTGCCGAACCCGCCCCAGTCGGGATCGAACTGCTGCCTCAGCGCGCGGACGGCATCCGTCAGCAGCCCAGCCGCGAGCGGCTCGCGCGACGGCTCGACCTCGCGCCGCAACGCCTCGGTGATGGAGCTGGCGTCGCGCTGGATGTCGGCGCGCCGCTCCCGCCACGCCTCGGCGACCGCCGTCAGCAGCTGCCTGAAGCTCGGCAGCCCGTGCCGCGGCTCTGGCGGGTAGTAGGTCCCGCCGAAGAACGGCTCGCCGCCGGGCGTGAGGAACACCGTCATCGGCCAGCCGCCGTGCCCGGTGAGCGACACCACCGCGTCCATGTAGACGGAGTCCACGTCTGGACGCTCCTCGCGGTCCACCTTCACGGATACGAAGTGTTCGTTCATCAGCGCAGCTGTCGCCGCGTCCTCGAAGGACTCGTGCTCCATGACATGGCACCAGTGGCAGGCGGCGTATCCGACCGACAGCAGGATCGGCTTGTCCTCCTCCCGCGCCCGCGAGAGCGCTTCCTCGCTCCACGGATACCAGTCCACCGGATTGTCGGCGTGCTGGAGGAGGTAAGGGCTTGTTTCCTGCGCGAGGCGGTTCATCGTCTACACCAAAACGGCCGCGCCGGCAAAGCCGGCACGGCCTCTATTGTCGGCGTCGCAAGACGACGCCTCAGGCACAGGGTTGTCGGCGTGCTGGAGGAGGTAAGGGCTTGTTTCCTGCGCGAGGCGGTTCACGCTCCATACTCTGCCCAGTGGACGCGCTTCCAGGCGGCACCGTCACCTTTCTGTTCACGGACGTCGAGGGCTCGACCGAGCTCCTGCGGCGGCTCGGAGACGAGTACGCCACGGTTCTGAGCGAGCAGCGGCGCATTCTCCGCGACGGGCTCGGGAAGCGGGGTGGTCGCGAGATCGACACGCAGGGCGACGCGTTCTTCTTCTCGTTCACGCGCGCGCGTGACGCTGTAACGGGCGCCGTGGACGCGCAGCGGGCGCTCCGGGGACACGCGTGGCCGGAAGGCGTGACGCTGAAGGTGCGAATGGGCCTGCACACGGGCGAGCCCGCGGTGGGAGAGGAAGGCTACGTTGGACTGGACGTCGTGCGGGCGGCGCGCATCTGTTCCGCCGGCCATGGCGGGCAGATCCTGCTGTCGGAGACGACCAGGGCGCTGGTCGGAAGCGAGCTACCCGACGGTGCAACGCTGCGAGACCTCGGTCGGCAGAAGCTGAAGGACCTCGAGGAAGAGCATCTCTACGAGCTGTCACTCGACGAGGCCGGAGATCGCTTTCCCGCGCTGAAGACGGAGCAGCGTCAGCCGCCGAGCGGCGCCGAGATCCTCGGCGAGGGCTTCGAGCAGCGCATCGAGGACTTCGTTGCACGCTCGCTCGAAGGGTCCCTGCCGAAAGGGCTGCCGGTGCCGCCGCGTCGGAAGCCCTCACTCGTCCTGCGCTTCCTCGTGCTCGCGGTGCTGCTCGGGTTCGCAGCACTAGTCGTGGTGCTGATCAAACTCCTCTAGCGCGCCGGGCGGGGGGTTCAGGTGCATAGAGTCGAATGAGTGAACGACCTGCGACCGCTCCTTCGTCACACTGCCGACCTCGCCGCCGACTTCCTCGCTTCGGTCGACGCGCGCCCGGTCTTTCCGCCCGCGACGCCCGATGAATTGCTGGAGCGCCTCGGCGGTCCGCTACCGAGCGGTCCCACCGACCCCGCCGACGTCGTCGACAAGCTCGTGGCGGCGGTCGAGCCGGGCCTGGTCGCGATCCCGAGTGGGCGCTACTTCGGCTTCGTCAACGGCGGTGAGCTGCCGGCCGCGCTCGCGGCCGACTGGCTCACGTCAGCCTGGGACCAGAACGCCGGGCTCTACGCGAGTGGTCCCGCAGCAGCAGTAGTCGAAGAGGTAGTGAGACGTTGGGTGACCGACCTTCTCGGCCTGCCGGGCGGCAGCTCGCTCGGCCTCGTGACCGGCACGCAGATGGGGAGCGTGACGGCGCTCGCAGCGGCCCGGTTCCGCGTGCTCGAACGTGCCGGCTGGGACGTCGCCCGCGACGGCCTCGCCGGTGGACCGCGCGTACGCGTCATCGGCGGCGTTCAGCGTCACGTCACGATCGACCGGGCGTTGCGTCTGCTCGGTCTCGGCACGCCCGAGGCCGTTGCGGCCGATGCACAGGGACGGATGGAGCCCGCGGCCCTCCACGAAGCGCTCGCCGTCCGCTCGAATGAGCCGACGATCGTGTGCGCGCAGGCCGGTGAAGTGAATACCGGAGCGTTCGATCCCTTCGAGGAGATCGCCGTTGCCTGCAGCGAGCACGGGGCGTGGCTCCACGTTGACGGCGCCTTCGGTCTCTGGGCCGCCGCCAGTCCGGCCCTTCGGCCGCTGCTCCGCGGCGTCGAGCGAGCCGACTCCTGGATCACGGATGCGCACAAGTGGTTGAACGTGCCTTACGACGCTGCGCTCGTCCTGTGTGCGGACGCAGACGCGCACCGTGCGGCTATGAGCGGGACCGCCTCCTATCTGGTTCAGGACCAGGGAAGCTTCACGAATCCGTATGAGTGGGTTCCCGAGGCGTCACGGCGCGCACGCGGATTCCCGGTGTATGCGGCGCTTCGGTCACTCGGCCGCACGGGGCTGGCGGACCTCGTCGAGGGAGCGTGCGCGTGTGCTCGACGGTTCGCCGCGGGGATCGTCGGCGCGCCCGGCGCCGAACTCCTCAACGACGTCGTGCTCAATCAGGTGCTCTTCCGGTTCGAGTCGGACGAGCGGACGGACGACATCCTCGCCGCCGTGCAGCGCAGCGGCCACGTCTGGCTGGGCGGAACGACCTGGGCGGGCAGGCGCGCCATTCGCCTGTCCGTCTCGAACTGGAGGACCGGTGAAGAGGAGATCGACCTGGCGTTGAGCTCGTTCCGCGCGGCGGCGGCTCAGACGCCGGTCCACGCGCCGGCGCGATAGACCTGGCCCTCGAGCCTGCGGCCGAGGCGGCGGTTATGCGGGCCGCTCGAGCTGCCGCAGTCGCTCGCCAACCTCGCGAGCGAGCTCTCGCGCGAGCGCCACTTGCTCGTCGTTGAAACGCTGTCCCTTCTCGCCGTAGACCTCGACAAGGCCCCAGGCTCCGTCCTCGGCCTCGATCGCGACCATCAGCAGCGAGTCGAATCCGAGCTCGGCGAGAAGCTGGGTCTCACCGGGGTCGGCATCCGGATCCCCGGCGAAGACGGTGCGGGGCTCGCGCTCCTCGATCACCGCCCGCGTGAGCGGATAGTCCGAGATCAGGTAACCGTGACCGAGCCGGTCCGTCTTCCCCGACTGCGTGTGCTGTATGAGGTCGACGAGCAGGTCGCCGATCACACGCGAGATCGTGCAGGCCGGCGCGTTCAGCACCTCGCCGAAGCCCCGGGCCGTTGTGCTCAGGAGCCCTGGCACCGTTTTCTCGGCACGGATGCGTTCCGCAACCGCGGCAAGCTGCGACGGCTGGTCGACGCTCACGCGCCCGATCTTACGGACCTGACTACTCGTCGAACCCGGTTGCGTCCACCTTTTCGGGCTCGATCAGAACCTTGATGCGCGTCTCTTCAGGGTTGCGGAAGGGATATTCGTCCTTGCCGAGGTACTTCTTCGCAAGCTTGTCGATCTGGGCGTCAGCTCCCTCCTCGGTCACCTGGGCCGGACCGCTGACAGCCACCCACTTGTGTGAGTTGTTCGGGTCGACCATGAGTACCGACGCGCGGGGATCCTGCTCGAGGTGGTCGGCCTTGGCACGACCGCGCGCGGTGTTGAACGAGGCCTTGCCGTCCTCGACGTCCACCCACACGATCGTCGAGTGAGGCGATCCGTCTGCCCGCAGCGTCGTCGCGACGCCGACGTACGGGCTGTCGTGCAGGAACTCCTTCGCCTTGCCGTGAAGCTTGGTCGCCATTTTTCCTCCCTAGGTTGTCCGAACCCATAACGTCGTGAGGCGGTAACGTCTTCCCCGGTGGGCGTCCTCATACCCGTCGGCACCAAAAAGGGCCTCTTCCTACTCCGGAGCGACGACGACCGGGCGAAGTGGGAGGTCGAGGGCCCCTTGTTGCCGGGCTGGGCTGTCTACCACGCGATGGTCGACCCACGCGACGGGGTGCTCTACGCGGCGACGAACAACTTCTTGTACGGCGCCACCGTGCACAGGTCGGCGGACCAGGGCAAGAACTGGGAACGCGCCGAGCAGATCGGCCTGCCGGAAGAGTCCGAGCTGAAGTTGAACGCAACCTGGCACGTGGAGCCGGGGCTTGCGTCGGAACCTGACACGCTGTGGGTCGGAGGCGACCCTGGCGTGCTGTTCCGCTCGGTCGACCGCGGCGTGACCTGGGAGCTGAACCGGGGCCTGTTCGAGCATCCGACGCGGGAGCGCTGGCAGCCGGGCGCCGGCGGGATGTGCTGTCACTCCATCCAGCTGGTCGACGGAACGATGTACGCGGCCATCTCTGCAGCAGGCGCGTTCCGTTCTGAAGACGGCGGAGAAAGCTGGACGCCGATCAACAAAGACGTCGCTGCGGACTTCATGGAGGAGACGTACCCCGAGGTCGGGCAATGCGTGCACAAGTTGCTGGTGCACCCGAAGGACCCGCAGCGCCTGTGGCAGCAGAACCATTGCGGCGTCTATCGCTCCGACGACCGCGGCGACAACTGGCAGCGGCTCGACGGCAACGGGCTCCCGTCCGGTTTCGGCTTCGCCCTCGCGCTCGATCCGGACGACCCGGAGGTGGCGTACGTCATCCCAGAGGAATCCCAGGAGCTTCACTGGACGGCCGAGGGCCGCCTCGGCGTGTACCGCACTGGCGACGGCGGTGCGTCGTGGGAGCTCACGGCGAACGGGCTCCCCGATCGCGCGTGGGCTGCGATTCTCCGCGAAGGCTTCGCGTACGACGGCGGAGGCCTGTACTTCGGCACCCAGAGCGGCTCGGTCTGGACCGCGCCTCGGGGCGGCGGCAGGTGGACCGAGGCCGCGCGCGACTTGCCACCGATCCTCTCCGTCGAAGCCGCGGCTTGGCAGTCGTAATCATTCCGGCCGTGCTCGCAGCGGAGGCGGGCGGCGAGAACCGCTTCGAGGTCGACGCCGCGACGGCGGCCGAGGCCCTTCGCCAGCTTCCGGTGGCAAGTCTTCTGTTCGACGAAACCGGAGAACTCCGACGGCTGATCAACGTGTTCGTGGACGGTGCTGACATCCGCGGTACAAACGGACTGGACGAGCCGTTGCAGGCCGATTCAGAGGTCCGTGTCGTCGGGGCGATAGCCGGAGGCTAGGAGCCCGCACAGTCAAGAACGTCCGGCCCGGTGCCGATTCTCTGGTCAATGCGGGTCCTCGCGGTAGCCCTAGTGATCGTCGGCGTGCTCGCAGCGCTCGGCTTCGCGCGCCACGAAGAGCGGATCCGGGAGCAGGATCGCCTCGCGGTGATCGCGAGCGACCTCGCCGGCAGGAAAGTCGCCGTGCGCTGCCCGAGCTTCCTGTCGGGCCTCGTCGACACGCGCGGTGAGGCCGGGCGCGTGCAGTTCGACGCGTCGGGACGTCCCTCCGGCCACACCGACCTCTCACCCCAGAGCTGCAAGGCCCTGCGAGGTCTCGAGCGAGTCGACTTCAGCTGCCTCGAGCGGGGCAAGTGCGGCTACAAGGAGTTCAACGCGGGCTGGGCAGCTCACACGCTTGCGCACGAGGCGTTTCATCTCCGCGGCTATCAGGACGAGGGCGTGACCGAGTGCTACGCGCTGCAGAACACCGCGTTCGTGGCGGAGAGGCTCGGCGTGTCGGCGGTGCAAGCGGAGCTCCTGCAGGCGTGGCTGTACGTGGAGGGCTATCCGAACGAGCCCGAGGAGTACCGGTCGTCCCGGTGCTACGACGGAGGACCGTTGGACCTCCGTCCGCAGCACAGCGTGTTTCCCTAGTTACTCGGAACCTCGGTGGGGATGTTCGTGATCTTCCCGGCGATGATGTCGGCCTTGATCTGATTGACCTTGTCGATGTCGGCGTTCGGCACCTTGGGGCTGATCTTCCCAATGCCCACGCCGTTGTCCTTCAGGCCGAAGATCATGTTCGTGCCACCCTTGAACTTGCCGTCGACGACGCTCTTGATCGCGAGGAAAACAGCGGTGTCCACACGCTTGACCGCGCTGGTGAGGATGTGCGGGCCCAGGAATGACTGGTCGGCGTCGACGCCGATCCCCCACACGCCCTTCTCCTTGGCCGCGTCGAGCGCGCCGAGGCCGCAGCCCCCGGCGACCTGAAAGATCACGCCGGCGCCGAGCTCGATCTGGTTCAGCGCGATCTGCTTGCACTTCGCCTGATCGGCGAAGTCCTCCGAGTAGTTGTTCAGCAGTGTGATCCCGGGACTCGCCGCCCTCGCGCCCGCCTGATAGCCGGCGATGAAGCGGTCGACGGGCGGCTGCTTCTGGCCGCCGACCGAACCGATCACGTCCTTGCCGGGGCGCCGCTTCTCCTCGAGTCCGGCGAGGTAGCCCACGAGGTACCCGGTCTCCTGCTCGCGGAAGAGCAGCCCCAGCAGGTTCTTCGGCTTGTGCGGCTCTTCGCTCTGGTCGACGTCGACAATGGCGAAGTTCGCACTCGGGAAGTTCGTCGCCGCCGTGTCGATTGCGTTCGCCTCGGTGAAGCCGACGCCGATGGTCAAGTCGTAACCCTGACGCGCGAACGTCGAGAGGTTCGGAACGTACTCCTGCGTCGACTTCGCCTGGAAGACGCGACCTTGAACGCCGAGCTCGCTCTGCGCGCGCTGGAGGCCGAGGTACGACAGATGGTTGAAGCCGCGGTCGTTGAGACCGCCGATGTCCGTAACCAGACCGATCTTGACGTCCGAGCCGGCACCGCCGCTCGTAGTCGTGCCGCCGGAGGACTTGCCGCCGCCTCCTCCGCAGCCGACCGCGACTAGCAGGACGATGGCGCCGAGGAGTGCAAGCGATCTGTTCATTCCCAACCTTTCCCGCTAAGGTTTACGACTATGGGGCGAAAACTGTGAGCGACAGTAGCACGGCGCACCCTACTCCGGCCCATGTGACGCTCGCGGTCGTCCTACAGATCCGAGAAAGCGCGCTGCAAGTCCTCCTCTGGCAACGAGCGAAAGAGCCGTTCAAGGGTCGTTGGTCACTTCCAGGCGGCTATCTCGATCCCGGTGAAACGCTCGAGCAGTCGATCCGCCGGCACCTCGCCGTGAAGGTCGACGTGCGCGAGCTCTCCCACCTGGAACAGCTCGAGACGCGGAGCGACCCCGATCGCTCCCCGCGCGAGTGGCAGCTCGCAACCGCCTACCTGGGATTGGTCCCGAGCGACCTCGATCCGGAGCTGCCGGGCGACACGGACTGGCATCCGGTCGACCGCCTCCCCCAGCTTGCGTTCGACCACGGGCCGATCGTTCTAGCCGGCCGCGAGCGACTCAGAGCCAAGCTGTCGTACACGAACCTCGGGTTCGCGCTCGCCCCCGCGGAGTTCACGATCTCGGAGCTGCGCGATCTGTACGCCGCTGCACTCGGGCACGACGTCTCGGCGACGAACCTCCAACGCGTGCTCTTGCGCCGGAACGTGCTCGAACCGACGGGGAGGCTGCGCGCGCCGGGGCCGACAGGCGGACGGCCCGGCTCGCTGTTCCGCTTCCGGACGAAGGGCCTGGAGATCACGGATCAGTTCGCCGTGCTCCGCCCGCCCGGACCCGCACGCGTGCCTGTCACGTAGTTCAAGCATGGACCTCTCGGCCCACTTCCCTCGTAGAGTGGGCGCGCGATGGCGGGCTCTCACGGCGACGAGCGCGCCTGGATCCGGGGCGCGCAACAAGGATCTGAGACCGACCTCGAGTCGCTGTTCCGGCATCACTGGCCCCGCGCCTACCGCGCCGCGTATCTGGTCGTCCATGATTCGGCTGCTGCCGAGGACATCGCCCAGGAGGCGTTCCTGGCGGCGGTGCGCTCCCTGGATCGCTTCGACCGCCGCCGCCCGTTCGGGCCCTGGCTGCACCGAATCGTGGTCAATCGTGCGATCGACTGGTCTCGGGCCCGCGCACTGCGGCGCGAGGTCGGCGAGGGCGCGCTCGCAGTCGTGGCCGCGTCTGACCGCCCCGAAAACCCACAGTCACAGAATCTCGCGTCGGCTCTCGCCGAGCTGTCGCCCGAGCATCGCGCGGTGATCGTTTTGCGGCACCTGCTCGAGTACACGCCGGGAGAAATCGCCGAGCTCCTCGGCCTCCCGCGCGGAACCGTCAACTCGCGCCTTCGGCGCGGCCTCGACGAGCTTGCGCACCAGGTCGAGGAGGACACTCGATGAACTGGCACGAGCCTGCGCCGGGCGAATCCGAAGCTGGTCAACGAACCTGGCGGGTGGTCCGGGAGGCTTTCACGGAAAGGCTCCCGGCACCGCGCAAAGTCAACTGGCGCCCGCTCGCCGCCGCGGCGGTCGGCGTCGCACTCCTTGCCGCAGCCTTCACGCCTCCGGGTCACGCAGTGCTCGGTTCGATCCGGGAGGCAGTGCAGGGCGAGAAGAACGCGAAGCCCGCACTCTCATCGCTGCCCTCACCTGGCACTCGCTTGCTCGTCAACTCGGCGCAGGGAGCGTGGGTCGTTCAGAGCGACGGCTCTAAGCGGCTGCTGGGCGGCTACAGCAACTCGTCGTGGTCGCCGCACGGCCTTTACCTCGCCGCAGTGCAGGGAGACGAACTGCGTGCGATCGAGCCGAACGGCACGCGGCGCTGGTCGATCGGACGAGCGGGCCGGTTGTTGGCTCCTCGCTGGTCCTACGACGGATTCCGCATCGCGTACTTCTCGGGCCGAGCTCTACGCGTCATTAACGGCGACAGCACTGGCGATCGCTTGCTGACCCGGGCGGTTCAGATCGGTGTGAGCGCGTGGCAGCCCGGCACCCACACGCTCGCCTACGTCAACCGGCGTGGTGACATTCAGATCGTCGATGTCGATCGCCCGGCTCGCCACGCGGTCGTTCGAACTCGCATCGCTCCCACGCAGCTGCACTGGACCCCGGATGGGCGGACGCTCGTCGCAGTCGGTCCCCACGTAATCGCGGTGTTCGGTCAGCGCGGTGGCCAGCTCCGCCGGCTCGACCGGGGCCGCGCGTTCGTGGTCGCCGCCTCAGTCTCTCCCGACGGCAAGAGCCTCGCCTTCGTGGAGACCGAGGCCGGTCGCAGTTCGCTCCAGCTGACGGGGATCGCCGCCGGCCCTACACGCGAACTCCTACCGGGAGCCGGCCGCTTCACGAATGTGATCTGGGCGCCTGACGGCCGCTGGTTGTTACTCGACTGGCACAGTGCCGATCAGTGGCTCTTCATCCGGTCGGTTGCCGTGAAGAAGATCATCGCGGTCTCGAACATTCGTGCGAACTTCGGAGCGGAACCTTCGCTCGCGGGCTGGTGCTGTCCGTGACCGCCTGCTACGGTGAGTCCGTCCCCGACGACAAGGAGGTCGACCCAAATGACGATTGCGCTTGCCTCCTTCCGAAGAGCCACGCGGCTCGTCGGCTAGCGTCGGCACCAAGTCACTAGGCGAGTCCCGTGAGCTGATCCGTCCGGAAGGACGGACTTCGTCGTTCTGCTTCTCACACAAAGGAGACTCGCTTTGCCTGTTCTGGAAGAGCTCGGCTGGGATGCTGCTTGGGCATCCGAGTTCGAGCGGCTCGAAAAAGACAACCTGATTCCGGCCCGCGTCGCCGCGCAGCATCGCGGTTCGTTCGTCGTCTGGTCCGAGGGCGGCGAGCTACGTGCGAAGACGCCTGGCCGGCTCTACTACGCGCACGACGTCGGCGCGCCGCTCCCTGCCGTCGGCGACTGGGTCGCCGTCGCGCGTTCCAGTGGGGACAACGCCACGATCAGCGCGATCCTCGGACGCCGCAGCGCATTCGTCCGCAAGGAAGCCGGCCGCGGCTCGGAGGAGCAGGTTCTCGCGGCCAATGTCGACGCAGCGTTCCTCCTCGCCGGCCTCGACGACGACTTCAGCCTGAGGCGGTTGGAGCGGTACATCGCGACGGCATGGGAGAGCGGGGCCGAGCCGGTCGTTGTGTTGACGAAAGCCGACCTGAGCCCAGACGTTCTCGCTGCGGTGTTCGCGGTCGAGAGCGTCGCGATCGGGCTGCCGGTGCATGCGATCTCGAATGTGACGGGCGAGGGGCTCGAGGCCGTCGAGACCCACCTCCGCCCCGGCAGGACCATCGTTCTGCTCGGCTCGTCCGGCGTCGGCAAGTCGACCTTGCTCAACAGGCTTGCGGGCACCGAGCTGATGCCGACCGCCGAGGTCGCGGCCGATGGCACCGGGCGTCACACGACAACGCACCGGGAGCTCGTGCTGCTACCGAACGGCGCCCTGGTGATCGACACGCCGGGACTGCGGGAGCTGCAGTTCTGGGAAGGGGATCTGAGCGCGGCGTTCGAAGACATCGACGAACTCGCCACCGAGTGCCGCTTCCGTGACTGCGCGCACGTCACGGAGCCGGGTTGCGCCGTCCTGGCCGCGGTCGACGACGGGCGGCTCGAGCTAGACCGGCTTCGCTCATGGCGCAAGTTCCAGCGGGAGCTCGAGTCGATCGCCGCGCGAACGGACCGGCGATTGCACGTTGCACGGAAGAAGCGCTGGAAGCAGATGGCGCAAGTGGCGCGCCAGAAGTCGAGGCCTTAGTTAGGAAACGTCGCAGCCGAGGGTCTGCAGCGCGAGCAGCGAGGTATCCACGAACTCCTTCGCCTCCTGCGCCGTTCCGAACACGTACGGTCCCGCCGTCCGTGGTGCCACGTAAAGTTCGTCGACGGGATAGACGTCGCAGTCGACGACCCACTCGTGGCCATAGTCCGCGCAGCGCACGCGCACGACCGGCCGCCCGTCCTTCTGCACAGCCGAGACGAGCTCGCTGACGGCGGCTACCGTCGCGTTCATGCCGCGTTGCGGCCGAGGACGTCGACGGAGACGACCTGGCGGCCGTCGATCGTGGCGTCTCCGATCGCAACCGACCCTCCGGCCTCCGCCTCGTCGATGACGCGCATGCCGATCGACTTCGCGTGCTCGAAGTCGGTCGACTCGGCGACGAGCAGCGTCGAGCCGCTCGCGAGCGTGACCTCGACGCGATACATGGGGACGGCGACGGGCTGCGGGGTCTGCAGTGTCTCCCCCCTCGCTTCCGCGAGAGCCATCTGAGTCATGAGCCCCTTGGGCTCGTGCAAGCGCTCGATCGCGTCCTTGATGTCCGAGCGCGCGGCGGTGACCACGCGGATAGGGCCGTGCAGTGCCTCGCGCAGGCGCGTGAGGTGCGAAGCGTTGTCGGCGTCGGGGACGGCGACGATGGTGCATTCGCCTTCCCGGCGCAAAGGGAGCGCGCAGTACATCTCGGCCGCGGAGCGCGAGAGCAGCTGGGCAACCTCATGGTCGATCGGGAACTCGGTCAGGTCGACGAACTCCTGTCCGTGCTGGGCTGCGAGCAAGCGGGTGAGCTCCCGCTCCGGCAGGCCGTACTCGAGCAGCACCTCACCGAGCCTGCGGCCGCTGTCCTGCGCCTCGGCGAGCGCTCGGTTGACCGTTTCGAGAGGCATCAGGCCGGAGCGATAGACCAGCGTGCCGAGCGGGTAACTCCGCATCTCGGCGCTGCTGAAAGGTGGGATCTCCGGCGCAGCCTGCGCCCCCGCCTGGCGAATGTCGAGCATCGTCATCTACCGCAGTCTCCATTGCACACAGTCGTCAGATACGGCCTGTGCCTCTACCCCCGAACGAGTTAGCTCGTTCGGGCGACGCGAGCTCAGGTCAGAGCCGAAGCGAGGGCAGCGCCCGACAGCTCGTCCTTGAGGACGAACGCCCGCGCGGAGCTGCTTGCAATCAGAGGTGCGTACTCGTCACGGCTCGAAGTCAAAATCACGGTCGGCGCCGGATCGAGCCGATGGAGCCGGTCGGCCACCTCGAAACCGTCGAAGTCGGGCAGCTGGACGTCCAGCAGCACCACGTCGGGGTGCAGTTCCTTCGCCGCGCGGAGTGCGGCGACGCCGCTCTCGGCCTCGCCCACGACCTCGAAGCCCTCGCTCTCGAGCAGCCTGCGCGCGCTCTCCCGGAAAGGGGCGTAGTCGTCGACGATGAGAATGGTCGTGGCCACAGGGCGGTGCTTCCTGCGGAGCTTAGGCTAACGCGCGCGCGTGACCTTGCTCAGGCCCGTCGGGCGGTCGGCGTCGAGACCCTTCACCTGAGCGAGGGACGCCGAGAAGAGCTGGCCGGGGACGACGGACAGAAGCGGGCTGAGAATCGGCAGCGGCGGCTCCGGGACCGGTAGCGCATACGCAGCGCCTTCGATCTCGCCGGCCGCATTTCCACTCGCGACGACGGTCGCTCCGGCCTCGCGCACCCGAGTCGCAGCATCGACGACTGCCTGGAGGCTCTCGTCGCGAGACGCGATCGTCCAGACCGGAAAGAGCGCATCGAGCGCGGCGATCGGGCCGTGCGCGAGATCGGTGGCCGTCAATGGCTCCGCGGCGATGCGGCAGGTCTCGGTCAGTTTGAGCGCGACCTCGCGCGCGGTCGCGAACTCGATTCCGCGACCGATCACGTACATCCGCCCGACGTAGGCAAACGCGGTCGCGACGCTTCGGGCCGCCTGCTCGAGTGGTGCGAGCGCCGCCTCCATCTGCTCGGACACGCGCCGAAGACCGTCTGCGATCTCGCCGCCGCGTAGGGCCGCACCACCGGCGAGGAGGGCGAGCGCCGCGAGCTGGTTGATGTAGGTCTTCGACGCCGCGACGGCCCGCTCGTCACCGGCCATCAGGGGCAGCGTGGCATCGGCGGCGCGGCCTAGTTCAGAGTCCGGCCCGTTCGTGACCGCGACGGTGAGCGCTCCGCGCGCTCGCGCGCGTTTCACGTACTCGACGACGTCCGGCGTCTCGCCCGACTGCGAGAGCGCAACCACGACGGAGCCGGACAGATCGAGCTTCGCCCCGTAATAGACCGTGAGGGAGATGGAGTCGCGCATCGCGGTCCAACCTGGCAAGATTCCGAACGCGTACACGCCGTACGACGCCGCGGCGTCCGAGGAGCCGTGCCCAACGAGCCGCACCACCGACGGCGCGCGCTCCACGATCGCGCGTGACACTGATTCGAAGTCGGCCTCGTGTTCGAGCAGACGCAGGATCGCCTGCGGCTGCTCGCGTATCTCCGCGAGGAAGAGCTCTCCGGGATGTGGGTGAGACTCGGGCGCGGCTGTCACTCGGCGCCCAGTCGCAGGCCCGTGCCGGGGTCGAAGAGGTGCGCTTCCTCGGCCCGCGGACGCAGCGCGACCTGCTCGCCCTGCTTCGGCGCCTTCCGCACTTCGGTCCGTGCAATCAGTCTCGTGGTCTCGCCACCGAGCTCGGTCGTGCAGAAGACGAAGGCGTCCGCCCCGACGTCCTCGATGACGTCGACCCTGGCCGGGATCCCGTCGCTCGCAACTTCCAGCGACTCCGGTCGCACGCCGAGCACGAGACTCGAATGTCCATTCGCGGCCGCTCCGGTTGGCAGGGGCACGTCGACGCCGCCGAACGACGCCCGGCCGTTCTTCAAAGGCACCGTGCAGAGATTCATCGCGGGCGACCCGATGAAGCCCGCGACGAACACGTTCGTCGGCCGCTCGTAGAGCTCGCGGGGCGGGCCCAGCTGCTGGAGCCTGCCGTTGTGGAGCACGGCGACGCGGTGCCCGAGGGTCATCGCCTCGGCCTGGTCGTGGGTCACATACACGGTTGTAGTCCCTAGCTCGGACTGCAGAGCGGCGATGTCGGCGCGCATCTGCACCCGGAGCTTGGCGTCGAGGTTCGACAACGGCTCGTCCATCAGGAAGACGCTTGGCACCCGGATGATCGCGCGTCCCATCGCTACTCGCTGCCGCTGTCCGCCTGAGAGCTGACCCGGCTTCCGCTCGAGGAAGTCGGAAAGACCCAGCAGCGTTGCCACTTCGTTCACACGCCGCTCGCGCTCGTCCTTCTTCACCCTGGCCACGCGCAACGGGAAGCCGATGTTCGCCGCCACAGTCAGGTACGGGTAGAGCGCGTAGTTCTGAAAGACCATGGAGACGTCCCGGTCCTTGGGCGGCAAGTCGGTGACATCGCGCTCTCCGATGAGCACCGCACCGGCGTCCACCTCTTCGAGGCCCGCGAGCATCCGAAGAGCTGTGGTCTTGCCCGAGCCCGAGGGACCGACGAGCACCATGAATTCGCCGTCCCGAGCGTGGAGATCGAGCGCATCGACCGCCGGCGTGTCCGTACCGGGATAGATCCTGGTTGCCTTGACGAACCTAACGTCAGCCAATGGTCGCCACTCCCTCCAGCTGTGAGAACGCTACGCCGAGCTGGCGACGCGTGCGGGACTGCGCTTCGCTCGCCGCGCCGAGCTGATCCAGCCCGAGCAGCGCTGCACCCACGATCGCAGGCGCCGCGGTCGGGCGTACGTTGACCTGTGGGGCAGCCTCGCGCAGGCCTACGTCGATGGCGCCGAGCAGCTCGCCGTCGACGTCCTGCAGGACTCCACCGCCGAGCAGAACGTCAACGGGCTCGTCCCTCAAGTCGAGCCGGGTCAAGGCCACTCGCGCAAGCGCAACGACCTCACCGGCGAGCCGCTGGACGATCTCTGCGGCGACGGCGTCGTCCGCGCCCTCCGCGAGGACGAGGGGAGCGAGCTCGGTCACACGTCGTTGATCGATGCGACCGGTGTGGATCGCCTCGGCGAGCTCCGTCGGCGTCGTCAGCCCAAACTGGGCCGGAACGGCGCGCTCCAGGCTCGTGCGCGGTCCGCGTCCGTCCTCGCTTCGCGCGGCGGCCCAAACCGCGGCGAGACCGACGTCATATCCTCCACCCCAGTCCCCGGTGATCGCGCCGAGGGCCGGAAAGCGTGCGTGCCGGCCGTCCGGGGAGACGCCAACGCAATTGATGCCTGCGCCGCACGTCACGGCTACGCCCCACCCACGCTCGGTGCCGGCGCGCAGGATGGCGAAGGTGTCGTTGCCGACGTGCACCGACCTCGCCCAACCCCGCTCGGCGACCGCAACGCGCAGCGTGTCCTCTTCCGCGGGAAAGTCGACGCCTGCCATCAGCAGCTCGGCAACATCGGCCACTCTGCCGTTCGAGCCGGAGTCTCGCTTCGCCGTCTCGAGCAGATTCTCGAGCACCGCGAGGCAGCCGGCAACGCCGAGGTGGTGAGGCGAGCTCATCGGGCCGCGCACGAGTGCGAGCACGCTCCCGTCGGCCGTGACGAGCGCCAGATCCGTCTTCGAGTTGCCTCCGTCGACGGCAATGACAGCCGGCTGTTTCATACGGTCGTCTCAGTCTTGAACTGAGGGAGGTGCTGCGCACCGGCCTCGAGCAGTCGCTCGGCGAGCTCATCCGCTATCGACAGCTGTCCGATCAGGGGATGTGTCAGTAGCGCCTTGTGGACGAGCGTCGGGTCGCCTGTGACCGCCGCGCGCGCGGCAAGCCGCTCGTAGGCCGTGACGTGCTGCATCAGCCCGAGCAGCTCGGGCGCAACCGAGGGTTGGGGCAAGGGCGTAGCCCCGGCACGGCTCACGCGCGCGGGCACTTCGATGACGTCCTCGTCAGCCAGCCCGTCGATCGTCCCGTTGTTGCGAACGTCGACGACATGCACCGCACCGGTATCCCCGACGAGCGCCCCGACCAGGCCGATTGCAGCCTCGCTGTAAAACGCACCGCCACGCTGCTCGAGCAAAGCCGGCTTCTCGACGAGCGCCGGGTCGCGGTAGAGCTCGAGCAGCCCTCGCTCGATCTCCGCCACGGTCGTCGCGCGCGGCACGCCGTTGAGTTGCTCGTTCAGCACCTGATCGTGTGCATAGAAGTAGTGGAGGTAGTAGGACGGCCAGACGCCGAGCTCTTCAAGCAGTTCACGAGGTGAACCGGCCGTCTGCGCCAGCTCCTCTCCGTGATCCGCGAGCAGCTGCGGCAGCACGTCCTCCCCGTCGAGACGAACGAAACGCGCCCAGGAGAGGTGGTTGAGGCCGACCTGGTCCACGGCCACTCGCTCCGGCGCGACGCCGAGCAGCCGCGCCGCCTGCCGCTGGCAGTTGATGGCGACGTTGCAGAGCCCGACGGCCCTGTGGCCCTCGTCGAGCAGCGAACGCGTGACAATGCCGACCGGGTTGGTGAAGTCGACGATCCAGGCGCCGTCGGCGGCACGCTCGCGAACCCGGTTCGCGATCTCCAGGACGACCGGGACCGTGCGCAGCGCCTTCCCCAGCCCGCCGGCGCCGGTCGTCTCCTGCCCGATGCAGCCACAGGCGAGCGGAACCGTCTCGTCGGAGAGCCGGGCCTCCTGTCCACCGACCCTGATCTGGATCAGGACGAAGTCGGCGCCGTCCACCGCGCGGTCGAGGTCGTCCGTGACTTCGAGCCGTCCTTCGAACCCCTGACGCGCGAGCATCCTCGACGCGAGACCACCCACCACCCGCCGGCGTTCCTCGTCGATGTCGTGCAGGACGAGCTCGCGGACGTCGATCCGCTCGCGCTCTCGCGAGAGACCCGACACCAACTCCGGCGTGTACGTCGAGCCGCCGCCGATGACCGCGATCTTCAAGTGCCCCTCCCAGTGATGCCGCCGAGTTTCCGGGTCGCGAGCACCAAGCCAGGGGCCGCACTCGTCCGCAGCCAAGGCTGGACAAGCCTTGGTAAGGACGAGGGTGGACTCTGGCGCCGCGTGATCGCGGGCCGGAAGCCGGCATGTATTGCTGGGAGGGGCACTAGCCCTTTACGCCTGTCAGCGTGACGCCTTCGACGAAGGCTCTCTGCGCCAGGAAGAAGACGACGATCACGGGAGCCATGACCAGAAGCGTCGCGGCCATGGTCAGATTCCACTGCACCTGGTGCAGGGAGCGGAACTCGGCCAGCCCGATCTGCAGCACCCAGCGGTCAGGGTTCTCGCTCAGGTACAGAAGCGGCAGGAAGAAGTCGCTGAAGCAGTAGAGGAACGAGAACAGCGTGACCGCCGCGATCGCCGGCTTCGCCAGCCGCAGCACCACCGTCGCAAGAATCCGCAGCTCACCGCAGCCGTCGACCCTCGCCGCATCGAGATACTCCTCCGGGATCGTCATGAAGAACTGGCGCAGCAGGAAGATCGAGAAGGCATCTCCGAACCACGCCGGAATGATCAGGGGCGCAAGTGATCCGACGAGATGCAGCTTCGCCCACATCACGTACAGAGGGACGACCAGGATGACGGGCGGCAGCATCATCGCGATCAACACGAGCCCGAAGGCGAAATTGCGGCCACGCCAGCGGATACGGGAGAGTGCGTACGCGACCGGGATACTCGAGACGAGTACGCCGAGCGTGGCCAGGCCCGCATACAGCATCGTGTTCAGCGCCCAGCGCCAGAGCGGTGCCTGCCGAAACACTTCGATGAAGTTGTCCCACTGGAAGGGACTCGGCCACAGGCGTGGTGAGAGCGCCTGGTCGTTGGTCATCAGCGCGGTGAGCGTGATGAAGACGAACGGCAGGAGGAAGATGATCGCCGCCGCGATCAGCAGGCTGTGATTCGCGATCGACAGGAGCAGCCGGCGGCGACGGATGCTCCACGGCGGCTTCCGGCGGACGAGCGGTGCCGCGACTTCGACGCTCGCGGTGCTCACTTCACCGCTCCCGCGTAGTGCACCCAGCGCCTCGAATTGCGGATGATGAGGAGCGTGATCGTGAAGGCGACCACGAGCAGCAGCATCGTCAGAGCGGCCGCGTAGCCCATGTTGAAATAGCGGAACCCCTGCTGGTAGAGCAGCACGGGGTAGAACAGCGTCGATGCCTCGGGATACCCGAGGTTGTTGACGGTCTGGTCACCCGCCTGTGACGCCTGGCCCGAGGCCACGTTCGCCGCGACGTAGGCCTGCGTGAAGTACTGCAGGCCGGCGATCACGCCGATGACGATCGCAAAGAGGATGACCGGGCTGATCGTCGGGAAAGTCACCCAGCGCAGACGCTGCAGCGGGCCCGCACCGTCCAGTTCCGCCGACTCGTAGAGCTGCTTCGGAACGTCGAGGATCGCCGCCAGGAAGATGATCATGATGTTTCCGACGCCCCACATCCCGAGCAGGGTGAGCGACGGCTTCGACCAGCCGGGCGACTGGAACCAGAGCGGCGTCTCCTCGATGCCGAGCTTCTCCAGCACCACGTTCACAGGCCCCGTCGCCGGGTTGAGGATGTAGACGAACGCGAGCGTCGCCGCGACCGGCGGTGCGAGCGCCGGTAGGTAGAAGATCGTCCGGAAGAAGCCCACGCCGCGCTTCGCGCGCGCGAGCATGAGCGCGACGCCGAAGGCGAAGATCACCTGCAGGGGGATCATGACCCCGATGATCCAGAGCGTGTTCCTCACCGCCGGGCCGACCAGCGGGTCGTCGTTGAAGATGAACTTGTAGTTCGCGAGACCGATCCACTTCGGCGGCGACAGGAGGTCGTAGTGGGTGAACGACAGATACGTGCTCATGACGAGCGGATAGCCGAAGAAGACCGAGAAGCCGATCAACCAGGGCGCCATGAGCAGCAGGACGAGGCGGCGGCGGCGCCAGGCCGCCTTCCGCCTCGTCCGCCGCCTGTCTGAAACAACAGGAGCAGCAGCAGGCGCTGCTGCTTCTGTCACGGCACTCCGCCGGCCTGTGCCTGCTTCAGCTGAGCGTCGATGTTCTTGTCGACCTTCTTCAAGCCGCCCTGCAGATTCCCGGCGTTGCCGGCCTGCCACTTGACGGTGAACGCCTGAATGAGCGAGCCGTACGCATTCCCGGCTGCGGTGATCGGCGACGTCTTCGAGTTGGGGTTCGCGAAGAGCTTGAGGAATGTCTTGAAGTTCGGGTCGGGCTTGATGTCCGGGTGGTTCAGGGATGCCTTCGTCGAGGGAACGTTCCTGATCGAGTTCGACAGGAGCGCCAGCGCGTGCGAGTTCGTGGTCAGGTACTTGAGCAGCGCCCACGCCTCGTCCTTGTGCTTCACGCCCTTGGGGATGCCGATGATCGTCCCGTTGACGTATCCCGCCCCGTACAGCTCGGGATGGGCGTCATCGACGGGCGCCGGCGCGGTCCCGTAGGAGAGCTCGGGATGCTCGGCCTGGATGAAGGCGACGCGCCACTCGCCGTCGATCATCATCGCGAGCTTGCCGATCTCGAAGGCGTGCGAAGCAGAGAACTCGTCAGCAGCTCCGGCGTTGAAGCGCTGCAGGTTCTTGTACCCGTACCAGTCGACGAGGCCCTTCTGCCAGCGGAGGATCTTGCCCCAGGCCGGATCCTTGGCCATCGTCGACTTGCCCGCGCCGTCGATCCACTTGGCACCGAACAGAGGCGCGTAGGTGGAGAGGTCCGGAGCGTTGCCCGCATAGAAGCCGAGGAACGGGTTGTAGCCGGCGACCTTGATGGAGCCGTTCGATCCGCGCTTCGTCAGCTTCTTGGCGTACGCCGTGAGTTGCGACATCGTCTTCGGCGGGCCCTTCAGCCCGGCCGCCTTGAACATCTTCTTGTTGTAGTAGAAGCCGTACACGTCGGCGAGCATCGGCAACGCGCACCGCTTCCCCTTGTACTGGGTGTAGTACTGGGTCGTCTTCGGGAAGATGTTGACGTCGATCTTGTCCTTCGACAGGAACGGCTTCAAATCGATCCACGCTCCCGTCGAGCAGTACTTGCCGACGTTCGCGGACGTAAACGAGCTCACGACGTCGGGAACGTTGCCGCTCCTGATCGCCGCGGTGATCTTGTCGTCGTCGATGCCCCCGACGACCTTGACCGTCACGTTCGAGGTCTTCTTGTCGTACTCCGCGACGACGCTCTTGATCGCTTTGAGCTCCCGCGCGCTGAAGCCGACCCAGAGCGTGATGTTCTCAGCCTTGGCCGCGTCCGTACCGGCGCTAGCCGAGGTCCTCATCGCGCCCACGACGGCCGCGCAAAGCGCGAGCGTCGCGAGCAAGCCAATCGCCCAGCGTCTCATTCGGTGCCTCCCTTGGGGGTGATTGTCGTCGACCCCGCGTCCCTCCTCCAAGCGGCCGGCACCGTGCGCACCGGTCTCCTGGAATCTAGTAAAGGTTCCGAACGAGGACTCTATGACGGTCTAGGGAAGGAAGTCAAGCCTGGTGTGTATGGGCCGGGGCTGAGTTAGTCTTCCTCACTAGATGGCGAAAATGGCTCAACCGGGACGAGCGACGCCGCCGCTCCTCAAGCATCTCAACGAGCGAACCGTGCTGGAGACGATCAGGGCGTCGGCCCCGATCTCCCGCGCCGAGATCTCTCGCCGGGCGGGCATTTCGAAGCCCACTGTCTCGCTGGCCCTGCAGTCGCTGGTCGAGGCGGGGCTCGTCCGGGAAGCCTCGCGCGGTCCAGGTGGGCCGAGCTACGGCGCGGTGTTCTTCGAGCCCGTTCCCGAGGCTGCGTTCGTGCTCGGCCTCGATCTCGGCGCGCGCTTCCTGCGCGGTGCGGTCTGCGACCTCGCCGGCGAGATTCGTGCGCGGCAGGACGTCGAGCTCCGTGGCGCCGATGCAGACGGCGCGGTGCGCGCGATCGTCGCGCTGCACCACTCGCTCGTTCAGGCCGCCGCGCTGCCGGCCGAGCGGATCGACGGTGTCGTGCTCGGCGTCCCGGGCGTGATCGACGCAGTGACGGCAAAGCTCCAGCTCACGACACCGAACATCCCCGGGCTCGAGGGACGCGCGATCGGACGCGACCTGCACGAGCTGCTGGGTGTGACGGTCACGCTCGAGAACGACGTCAACCTGGCAGCGGTCGGCGAACGCTGGACCGGCGTCGCGAACGGCGTCGACGACTTCGCGTTCCTGTCCGTCGGAACGGGGATGGGCATGGGGCTCGTCCTCGGCGGCGAGCTGCACCGCGGCAACCACGGAGCCGCGGGCGAGGTCGACTGGGCACTCGCCGGACTGGCCGAAGAGGTCGACCCGTCCGCGGACGGAGTCGCCACGCTGGCAGCCAGGCTCGCGGCGGAAGGATCGCTCGAGACTGAGCTGACGCAGCCTTACGACGCGCGCGAGATCTTTGCGGCGGCGCGTAGCGGCGACCGGCTCGCGCGCGCGGTCGTCGACGAGGTCGCGCGGCGGATCGCCGCGCACATCGCTCCCATCGCAGCCGTGGCCGACCCCGCGCTCATCGTGCTGGGCGGGGGGTTGGGAACGAACGGCGACCTCCTCCTCACCCCGGTGCGGAAGCTGCTCGGCGATTGGATGCCCTATCCGCCACGCATCGAGATCTCGACGCTCGGCGAGGCGGCCGTTCTCACGGGTGCGCTCGCGATCGGCCTCCGCTCAGCTCTCGACAACGTGTTTGTGAACCGCCCGCTCTCCGTGCGGCCTTGAGCAGCACGGTCGGAGGGCAGCCCGACCAGTAGCTACGACTCGTTGCCGCTGACGTCGTTGCCGGCCGAGTCCACGACGAGTCTCAGCCTGGTCATGAGGATCCCCGGTCCGCCATTGCTGCGCACAACGTTGTCCCTCAGGACGAGCGTGCCGGAAACACCGTCCTGTCCCCCCGCGAGAACGATGCCTGCACGCTTCGGCGGCGTCCGCTTCGCGGAGTTGCGGACGATCGTGTTAGCCCTGATCTCCAGTGCGGTGGCAATCACCGCCGGCCCCTCGTTCGGCTCGAGCTCGAGCAGGATTCCGGGCCCTGCGTTGTCCTGGATCGTGTTGCCCACGATTCGCACGTCGAGCGCGGGCTGGCCGCGGTCGTCCGGCTCGATGTCGATCCCGGCTGCAGGCTGGCCGGGTGGAGCGTCGCGCACGCCCTGGATCGTGTTGCCCTCGATCCGCAGGCCGATGACGGCCGTCGCCGAGATTGCGTTCCGGTTCGCACCGCTCAACGTGGAGTCGAGCACCGCGATCTTCCCGGCATAGCCGTTCCCGTTGCCGCGACCGCTGATCGTGATGTCGTCCTTGGGCGAGCCGCCGATTTCGAGTTTGCTCAGGGTGACCTGGTGTCCGAACACGGCGATGCCGTACATCCCCTGGCCGTCCGGCACGACGATACGGAGGTTGCTGATGCTCACACGAATCGGCGCCGGCTTCTTCGCGTTGGAGCGGTTGACGAAGAACACGGCGCTCGCTGCGATCGGGTCGCCGTCACTCGAGCGCAGGCGAACGGTCCCAAGGCCGAGCGAGACGATGCACGCTCCGTCGGAGGTGATCGTCGTGTCGTCGCGCGACACCCAGAGCCCGCGGGTCGCGTAGCACTCCCCGTTCGGCAAGATCGGAAGGAAGATCGTCCCACCCGCACGGTCGAGTCGAGCCTGGAGCCAGGCCGTGTCATCACGGGAGGAGCCCGTCGCTGCAGGTGGGATGGTCATGACCCCTGCCGGCGCCGGCGTCGTTCGCCCTGTCCGCCGTAGCAGCGCACGGCCACGATTCCCCTGAAAGAAGTTGCCGCGAAGAATGACGTCGCCTCGACCGTCGTTCTGTCTCCCGGCGATGACCACGCCGGCCCGCAGAGGCGGCGCCACTCTGCGGGCGTTGCGCAGAATCTGGTTGCCGGTGATCTCGATCCCGGAGGCCAGCACAGGCGCGCCGTTCTTCGGATCGAGGGCGAGCAGGACACCCGGGCCCGCGTTGTCCACGACACGGTTGTCGGCGATGTGCACGTCGAGCGTCGGCTGTCCACGATCCGCGGCCCGGATCCGGATCCCGGCCCCGGCTTCCCCTCGGGCGCCGCGTGCGGCGGCCACCGTGTTCCGTTCGATTCGCAGGCCGATTGGCCCGAACGCGGAGATCACGTTTCGCTTGCCACCCGTCAGCGTCGAGTCGGCCAGCGACACGCGTGCGGTCATCCCGCCGGACCCCATCGAGCCGTAACCGATCAGGACATTCGTCGTCGGCGCGCCGTCGATCGTCAGCCCGCTGAGCGTCACCCCGTGACCCTGGACTGTGATGCCCGTCATGGTCTGCGTCGCAGGCACGCGGAGGTGCAGCCCGCTGATCGCGATCCGAACGGGCGCCGGATCTCGGACGCGCGAATGCGAGATGAAGAACACGCCGGTTGCGCGTGTGGGTCGCTTGGTCCCGACTCCGATTCGCGCTTCGCCGGGCCCGAGGGCGATGATGCAGGCCCCGTCCGATGTGATCGACGTGCCGTCGCGGGAGACCCACAGGCCACGAGTCGCGTAGCACCTGCTGTCTGGAAGCTTGGGCAGGAACACGTTGCCGCCTCCATCCAGCTTCGCCTGCAACGACTCCGTGTCATCGCGCACGCGCGCCTCCGCATCGGGTGCCAAGGCGATCACGGCGAGCAGGCACGCGGCTGCGACCACCCAGTTTCGTACGTTCTCACCCCTCACTCGAACGAGGATGGTAGACGCCCGCGAATCACCCGAATAAGGGGTGAAAGCCGGCGCGACCGGCCCTACGGTGCGACGAGTCGGACGCGGCACCGGCGCCGTCGCCATGAACCGTCGCAGCCGATCCCGCCGCATCCCACTCCTTTTCGTCATTGTCGTGGCGCTCTCGACAGCGCTCGCTCTCAGCGGCGCCGCAGTCACTGCGTCGCACGCCAAGCCGAAGCCTCTGCCTGCTGTAGCCGGCGAGCTGCTGATCGGATTCAAGGCAGATGTCTCGGCCGGCGAGCAGCAGGCCCTGCTCAAGAAGATCGGAGCGAGCGAGAAGCGCAAGTTCAAGAAGATCAACGGCGCGCTCGCCAAGCTTCGCCCCGAGTTGGTCGACGCCGCGCTGGAACAGCTCCGCAACGACAAGCGCGTTCGCTACGCGGAGCCGAACTTTGTCTTCCAGACCGACGCCGCGACGAACGACCCGTTTTATGACCGGCTCTGGGGCCTCGAGAACACAGGCCAGTCGGTCGCCGGGTACCCGGGCAGTCCCGATGCCGACATCGACGCTCCTGAAGCCTGGTCGATCACGGGGGGAAGCACTGCCGTAACGGTCGCCGTCATCGACACTGGAGTCGACCATGCGCATCCCGACCTGAGCGCGGCGATCTGGATCAATCCGGGCGAGAACTGCTCGGGCTGCCGCACGGACGGCCGCGACAACGAGGGCAACGGCTATGTGGACGACTGGCGCGGCTGGGACTTCGCGAACGCCGACAACGACCCCGCCGACGACAACGGCCACGGCACGCACGTCGCCGGGACGATCGGCGCGGTCGGAGACAACGGCATCGGCGTGACAGGCGTTGCTCGGAGCGTACGGCTGATGCCGCTCAAGTTCCTCACCGCAGCGGGGAGCGGCACCGCGGCCGACGCGATCAGCGCGATCCTCTACGCGTCGCAGCAGGGCGCCGACGTCCTGAACAACTCCTGGGGCGGCGAGGAGTACTCGCAGGCGCTCGCAGATGCGGTCGCGGTCACGGATTCGCGCGGCCAGCTGTTCGTCGCCGCCGCCGGGAACGACAGCAGCGACAACGACTCGGCTCCGACGTATCCCTCTTCGTTCGAGTACCCGAATGTGATCTCGGTTGCAGCGACGGACAACTCGGACGAGCTCGCCTGGTTCTCGAACGCGGGACGAAGCTCGGTCGACCTGGCGGCTCCAGGCCAGGAGATCTATTCGACCTGGCCCGGGGGCGGTTACGTGAGCCTGAGCGGCACTTCGATGGCTGCACCGCACGTCTCGGGCGCAGCCGCGCTTGCCAAAGGCGCGTTCCCGTCCGCAACGGGGCTGGGCCTCAAGGCGTTGCTCCTGGACACGGCCGACCCGAAGACGTCGCTCTCGGATCTGACGGCGAGCGGCGGCCGTCTCAATGCAGCTGGCGCCGTCGGGTGCGCGGACGCGCCAAAGCTCTGGCTCGAGTCGCCGGGCCGTGACTTCGACGGCGAGGTCGGAACTGCCCTACCGATTCGCGCGATCGCGACTAGCTGCGCGACCAGCACCGGCGTGACGATCTCTGCGAGCGCGAACGGCTCGCCGATCGCGTTGAGCGCGCGAGGCGACGGCCTCTATACCGGCACGTACACGCCGACCGAGGCGGGAGCGCAGACGATCTCCGCGACCGCGACGGTAGGCGGAAGCTCCGAGACGCGCACGGTCACCGGAATCGCGAGCGGCGTCTACCCAATCACCGTGGGCGGCCCGCCGGTCACGATCACGACGAGGGCGCAGGACGAGAACGCGCGTCTCCGCTTCGACGGGCAGGCGGGCCAGCGTGTGAGCGTGAAGCTCTCGGCGGTCACCATCATGGCCTCGTACGTCTCGATCTTGAAGCCGGACGGCGGCGCGCTCACGTCGAAGGCCTACGTCGGCGGCGCAGGCGGCTTCGTCGACACTCGGACTCTTCCAAGCACTGGCAGTTATACGATCCTCGTCGACCCGCAAGCCGGTTCCTCCGGCTCGATGACCGTAACGCTCTACGACGTCCCCGCCGACTCGGGCGGACCGATCACGCCGAGCGGAGCCGCGATTCCCCTCTCGATCGCCACCCCGGGGCAAGACGCACGGCTCACCTTCAGCGGCCAGACAGGCCAGCGCATCGCCGTCAAACTCTCGTCCGTCACGATCTCGAGCTCGTACGTCTCGCTGCTGAAGCCGGACGGCAGCGCTCTCGGGGGCAAGACCTACGTCGGCACGGCCGGCAGCTTCCTGGACACGCGGACGCTGCCGAGCGCCGGCACGTACACGATCCTGATCGACCCGCAGGGCGTGGCGACGGGATCGCTGACCGTGAACGCCTACGATGTGCCCGCGGACTCTGGAGGCGCGATCACGGCGGGCGGCGCGGCCGCCGCTTCGACAGCTGCGACGCCTGGTCAGAACGCGCGCTTCACCTTCGACGGCGCCCCCGGACAGCGCATCAGCATCAAGCTCTCGTCCGTCACGATTTCGAGCTCGTACATCTCGATTCTCAAGCCGGACGGTACCGCGCTCGGCGGGAACACATACGTCGGCACGGCCGGCGCGTTCGTCGACACACGCACGCTTCCGGCGGCCGGCGGCTACACGATCCTGATCGACCCGCAAGGGGCGGCAACCGGCTCGATCACCGTGACGGTCTACGACGTGCCCGCAGACTCCGGAGGCGCAATCACTCCGAGCGGCCCGGCCGCGACGGCGACGACCGGCACCCCGGGCCAGAACGCGCGCTTCACCTTCGATGGCGCCCCGGGACAGCGCATCAGCATCAAGCTCTCGTCCGTCACGATCGCGAGCTCGTACGTGTCGATTCTGAAGCCGGACGGCAAAGCACTCGGCAACAACACGTTCGTCGGGCCCTCGGGCGGCTTCGTGGACGTCCGCACGCTGCCCGACGCCGGCAGCTACACCCTCCTCGTCGATCCCCAAGCCGCGGCGACCGGCTCCATGACGGTGGCTCTGTACGACGTCCCCGCGGACATGACGGGTTCGACCGCGATCGGCGGTCCGTCACTCACCGTGACGATGGGGACACCCGGGCAGAACGGGCGGATCACGTTCGATGGGAGCGCAGGTCAGCGCGTGAGCCTGAGGTTCACCGGCGTCACGATCCTTAGCTCCTATGTGACGATCCTAAGGCCGGACGGGACGACGCTCGGGGCGAAAAACATCGTTGGGACCTCGGGCCGGACGATCACCGTCGATCTCCCGATGGACGGAACGTACGCAATCGTGCTCGATCCGCAGGCTGCGGCGACCGGCAGCATTACGCTCGCGCTGACTTCGCCTTAGAGGTTCCTCCGCAAGAAGACGAAGGAGAGCGGCAGCAGCGCGGCGAGCGCGACGAACGGTGCCAGCGACACGCGTGTTCTCTGCTCTCTGATCTTCGTTGCCGGGCCGGTGCCGATGATCTCCTTGGCGGCCGCGCGCAGGGCGCCCTCGTCGTTTTCGTCCAGAACCTCGCCCTGCCCGGCAGTCGCGACCCGCTCCGCGGCCCGGATACTCTCGGAGTCAGGCCGATACCCCGGGTCGGCGGCGTTTCGGAGCAGAAAGATCTTCTCGTCTGCTTTCCAGAGATGAACGAAGAGCACCCTGACGTGACCGCGACGGAGCGTCTGGGTCAGCTTGAGATCGTCGAAGCCGCGGCTCTCACCGTCGCTGAACACGACGAGTAGCCGCTTGGTGCTGCGCGGCCGGAAGTACTGGTTCGTCGTGATGTCGCCAATCGAGTTGAAGTCGGTGGCCAGGTCGCCGCTGCCGACGGGCGGCGGCTTCTGGATTCCGATCGAATCGTTGAGGATCGAGGCAAAGACCTGCGCATCGAGAGTCGGGAACAGGTGCGGCAGCATGCGGTCGGTCAAAGAGGCGACTCCAACCGGCACGTCCCGAAGAGACGAGCGCAGATTGTGGGCCAGCGCCTTGGCGCGTCCGAGTCGCGTCAGGGAGCGCGAGTTCGTCCGTGCGAGCATCGAGCGGGAGGTGTCGAACAGGAAGTACGCCTCGGCGTCTGAGCGCCCGACCCGCGTCTTGGTCCCCGACAGCACCGGTTGCGCGGCTGCAAGTGCGAGCAGCGCAGCCACGCCGGTGATCGCGAGTGGAACGCCGAGCCGTGACCGAACCGGCGGCAGCGTCAGCTTCAGGGTGCGGGCGACCCGGCGGGCCCGCACTTCCAGCAGGGCGTGCGCCGCAAGTGGGACGACGACGGCCAGGACGATTAGGCTGCCGAGAGGGCTCAGGAAGGACATCAGCGGGCGCGCCTAGTAGCCGCTACCGGGGTCGGCCAGCGCGGCGCCGCCGGAGCGGCCGAAGCCCTGCGCCGAGCCGCCGCCGGTGCCGGTCGGCAGCCGCTGCAGCAGCCGCAGCGTGAGCTCGAGGTTGAACTTCGCGTCCTCGTTCCTAGGATCGACGCTCAGCGCGCCGCGGAACGCCCTGGATGCGTAGAGGAGGAAGCGAAGCCGCTGGCCCTGGTTGTCGGTCGTGGCGAGCCCCAGCCCCATGATCCCGAGCAGGTTGGCGGCCTGCGCACGCCGGCGTGGCTCCTCCGAGGTGCGGATGAACCCGGCCAGGGAAACGAGCGCCCGGCTGCGAATGAGGTCGGAGTTGGACTTCAGGAACGGGTTCGCCTCGGGGTCCGCAAGCCAGAAGCTCTGCAGTGTGTCTCGATAAGCGAGGTCGTCGCCGAGGGCGAGGAGCCGCCTGCCGGCCTGGAACGGCACCAGCTCGTCGGCGTGCCAGAGGTCCAATCGAGTCGGGGCAGCGGGGAAGCGCGAATCGTCACGTGTGAGAGTCGTCTGCCACCTCCCGACATCGAGCGCGAGCAGGAGGACGATCACCGCGGCTGCGAGCGTGACCACCGTGGCTGCCAGCCAGCGCAACGTCATGTCTGGGTCCTCGGCAGCGGCAGACGCCCCGCCCAGTGCTCGTTCACCGCGAGCGCGGCCAGCACCAGCGCCGCGATTGCGATCAACCCCCACGGCAGCCCGCCCTCCGTCGTCCCCTCGGCCCCTCCCGTCCCGCGCCCCGTGCGCGTCAACGGATCCGCGAAGGCGCCTTTACCCGCGAGGCTGCGAAAGAGCGCAAGATTGTCGGCCCTGGGCGTGAGCGCGACGATGCGGAACGGAACGCCTTCGTTGCGGAAGGCGTTGAAGGTCGTCGCAACGCGCGGAACGTCGTCAGGAGCAGTGTCCAGATCGCTGACGAGGAGCAGCGGGCCATGCGGATCCCCGGTTCGAACGAGAGCGTCGTGCGCCACGTTCAGCCCCGCCGAGATCTGCGTTCCGCCGGAGAAGTTGCTGGCCCACGGGTTCGGCGGATTCGGATCGAGCCCGGTCCTCGGCTTCGCGGGCGGCTTGAAGAAGCGCACGATCGACCGCAGCTCCCGCGTGGACGTCCCGGGAGGAAGCAGAACGTACGCGATGTCGGAGAAAGCGACTACGCCGATACGCGACCTCGACGCGATCAGGCTCTCGAGGACGCCCACGATCGCACGGTTCGCCTCCGGCTTGATACTGCGCGACACGTCGAGAATGAGCATCCCGCTCCCACCCTTCGGAATCAGGCCTCGCGCCGCGTCGGCGTCGCTCCGACCCGTTCCGCTTGCAGCGACGACGAGCGCGAGCAGGGCAGCGGCAAGCCCGATGCGCAGGATCAGGGTGCGCCGAACCGGCCCGCTCAGTGCCGCCGTACTCGACAGCGGGATGGCTGGGCCCTGCGTGCGTGCACGCAGTCGCTTAATGAACGTGCCCATTCGACCTTTCCGCAATCAGCCGCCGCACATCGAGAGTGAGCGGCTGGGTGGAGGACGGTAGCGGCGTCGCCTCGGCCCAGGCCAGCTCACGGGCCGCCAGCGCGAGCTCGCCCTCGCCGCTCGATGTGAGCTCCCGCGAGAGCAGCTCGAGAGCCTTGCGCTTCGCGGGCTGGTCGTCGCGCTCCGTCGCCTTCTCGACGAGTGCGACTGCGCGCTCGAGCGGGCCCGGCGCGGGTGGCCGGAACCTCCAGAGGACGGCGCGGACGAACCTGACGAAAGCGAAGAGAGCGAGAACCAACAGCAGACCGCCGACGCCGAAGAGCACGCCGCGAAGGAGACCCGGCGACATGCTGTACGACACCGCCTCGGGCTCCGTAGTCGCGCGCCACGCGGGCTGGACGAAGGGGTCCGCGTTGTTGAGGTCGGCCGCAGAGGTGCGAGGACCGAGGGTGAACCCGACCCACGGCACCTGGAGCGTCCGGCGGCGCGTGTCAGCTCCTGCCCTGGGCCAATACGAGACTTTCGCCGGCGGGAACTGCACGCGCGTGGTCGTGTATGCCGGAATGCAGGCGTACGTGTTGCAGGCCAGATTCGCCAAATACGTGAGCCGCGTTAGCGGACCCGTGTCGCGGCGCTCCAGCTTCGCAATGCCGATCTGCACGTAGGGGTCGAACTTCGGGTTGAACCCGACCCGCCCCGGATCGATGCGATTCCGGTCGATCAGCACCTCGATCTTCACCTGTAGCTGGTCGGCGAAGAGAGTCGCCGACCTCGAGAGCAAGGTCTCGCCGCTGATCGCCTGCCGAGGGATCGCAGGGGCGGTGTCCCCTCCGCGAACGATCAGCACCGCGACCGCGGCGGCGGTTGCCGCGGTGACCACGGCAGCGGCGATCCAGATGCGCCTCGGCGTTACCACCAGCGCCCTCGGGAGATCATTCGCTCGTCCGCCCATTCGAGAAACGCTTGAAAGATCTCCCCTCGGTCGGCCGTGGTGACAAGCACGGGGTTCACGTCGAATGCGCGTAGGTCGGCGATGAGCTGTGCCGCCTTTGCTTCGTTCTGTTGGCGCTGCCGCGCAGCCTCACGATCCGTCAGCCGCACCGCGACGAACTTGCCGGTCGTCTGATCGAAGAAGGGCATGACCACTCCGCCTACGGCGGGAAAGCTTCGCTCCCAGATTGGATCCTGGATGACGACCGGGACGATGTCCCAGCGGCGCTCGAGTGCGGCCACCCACTCATCCTGTGTCGGCGGCGACAGGAAGTCCGACAAGATGAAGACGAACGTCCCGGCAGGCAGCGGTGGGTGCAGGCGCGCGAGGAAGTCGAACGCATGAGCAAGACTGTCCTCCGGCGCGCTGAACGCCGCGTCCTCTGCAACTTCGGGCAACTCGTGGTGTGTGCGGGGCTGAACCCACGTCTCTTCCTCGCCCCGCTGGTCGAAGTAGCCGAGGAATCCACGCGCCGCAAGCGTCGCCTCGACGACGAGCTGCGCGGCCGTCTTCGCCGCCTCGGGCTTGTCGAGCCAGGGCAGTGGACGAGGGAACAGCGACATCGACGGACGCCGATCCCACAGGAGCACGACGCGCGGCGCTTCCTCCGCGAAGTATTCGCGCACGATGAACTGGTCGCTCCCCTGCGCGGACGACAAACGTGCGGACGCACTCCAGTCGATCGCGTGCGCATCGTCACCAGGTTGATACTGGCGCGAGCCCGCGACATCGGAGCCGGACCCGCGTCGCAGACTGTTCATCCCGCCGAAGGGAAGTCCCGCGAACCGCCGGCGCGGAGCCAGCGGGAAGGTGACGTCGGTTGTGTTCACCGGTTAATGGCCGGCGACGGGCAGAGACTCCGGAGCGGGCTGTTCTCCAACCGACTCGGGTGCGGGCCGCGGGGCAGCGGCAAAGCAGCTGCGCACGACCCTCTCGACCGCCGCATCCCAGCCGACCCGGCGCGCCTCGGCGAGGAACGTCGGGCGGAAGACGATGCGGTGCAGGAGCACCGGCGCGAGCAGGCGGTCGATGTCCTCGGGCACGACGTACTGCCGGTGATCCAGCAACGCCCACGCGCGCGCAGCGCGCTCGAGCGCGAGGCTCCCGCGCACGGACGCACCCACCGCCACCTCGTCGAGCTCACGCGTCGCGCGCACGAGCTCCACGATCCAGCGCTGGAGCAGCTTGTCCACGTAGACGTTGGTCACCGCTTCGCGTAGCACGTTCACGTCCGTGACGTCCACGACGGGCTGCAGCAGACGGAGCGGATGCCCGTGCCGCTGCTCGTCGACGATCTGCAACTCCTCGTCGACGGACGGATAGCCGAGTGCGGTCTTGAGGAAGAACCGGTCGAGCTGCGCCTCCGGCAGTGGGAACGTCCCCTCGTACTCGATCGGGTTCTCGGTCGCCAGCAGCAGGAACGGATCGGGCAACACACGCGTCTGGCCGTCCACCGTGACCTGGTGCTCTGCCATTGCTTCCAACATCGAGGACTGCGTCTTCGGCATCGCACGATTGATCTCGTCGACGAGGACGACGTTGGCGAAGATCGGGCCGGGCCTGAATTCGAAGTCGCGCTCGCGCTGGTTGAAGATCGACAGTCCCGTGACGTCCGTCGGCTGGAGATCCGGCGTGCACTGGATGCGCGACGGAGTCGCGCCCTCGATCGACTGGGCGATGGCGCGAGCCAGCACGGTTTTCGCGGTCCCGGGCACGTCCTCGAACAGCACATGTCCGCCGCACATCAGGGCAGCGAAGACGAGCTTGACCTCGTCCCGCTTGCCGTGGACGACGGTCTCGATGTTGTCCAAGAAGCGATCGGCGATCGCCGCCGCGCTCTCGAAACGATCGGACCCCTCTAGTCGAGCAACCTCCGTCGGTTCCATGGCCTCCTCGATTGTATGGGGGTCGCGTAGCGGCCGGACGCCCATTTGTGACGCCGTGCAAGGCGATTTGGTTAGCAAACTGTGTGTTGACGGCGCGGCGCGAGCCGTGTTCAAGTGTCGTCAGCTACCAGGAGGAGCGATGGAGACGGCACGCAACACAGGACCTCTGGGCCAGCCGCGCGGCGTCGGCTTCGGGATCCTCATGTTCATCATCACCCTCGGCTTCTACGGGTGGTACTGGTCCTTCAAGACCCACGAGGAGATCAAGGTGCATACCGGTGAAGGGCTCGGCGGCGTGCTCGGCCTCGTCGTCTGGATCGTCGCGAGCTTCGTCAGCGCCTTCGTGATCCCGTCCGAGATCGGGAAGATGTACAGGAAGGACGGCCGCGAACCGCCGGTCACCGGTTGGACGGGTCTCTGGCTCGTTCCGGGCGGGATCCTCGTCATCCCGGCGATCGTCTGGTTCGTGAAGGTGCAGGGCGCGCTCAACCGGTACTGGGCCACCATGTCCACGGACGTGGGAGCGACCGTTTAGCGAGAGATGATGGCAGTGACGGCCCGCGCAGTGGAGCAGCGAGCACAGCGGCTGCTCGAGCGCGAGCTCGAGCGGTTCGAGCGCGAGCATCCCCGCTCGCGCGAGCTCACACACAGGGCACATGCATCCCTGCTCTCCGGCGTCCCGATGCACTGGATGCTCCGCTGGGCCGGCGGCTTTCCCGTCTATGCGGCGGACGCCGTGGGCGCGCGTTTCCGCGACGTGGACGGGATCGAATACATCGACTTCTGCCTGGGAGACACCGGCGCGATGACCGGCCATTCCCCCGAGCCGGTCGTTCGGGCGATCGCCGAGCAGGCCGCTCGCGGGATCACGTTGATGCTGCCGAGCGAGGATGCGTTGTGGGTCGGCGAGGAGCTCACGCGGCGCTTTGGCCCTTCGAGCTGGCAGTTCGCCCTCACGGCGACCGACGCCAATCGCTTTGCGATCCGAATCGCGCGTGCGATCACCGGCCGTCCGAAGATCCTCGTGTTCAACTGGTGCTACCACGGTACGGTCGACGAGACGTTCGCCACCCTCCAGGACGGAGCGGTGGTGGAGCGTGACGGCAACCTCGGCCCACCGGTGCCGCTCGAAGAGACGACGCGCGTCGTGGAGTGGAACGACGCCGACGCACTCGAGGAAGCCCTGTCACACGGCGACGTCGCCTGCGTGCTCGCGGAGCCTGCTCTGACGAACATCGGCATCGTCCTCCCGGAGGCGGGCTACCACGGCGCGCTCCGTGACGCGACTCGCCGCCACGGCACCCTGCTGATCATCGACGAGACGCACACCCTGTGCGCGGGCCAGGGCGGTTACACCGCTGCCCACCGACTCGATCCGGACATCCTCACCGTCGGCAAGGCGATCGGCAGCGGCATTCCGTCTGCGGCGTACGGCTTCACCGACGAGGTGGCGCAGCGAGTCGTTGCAGCGATCGGCACGGACGAGTCGGATGTGGGCGGCGTCGGCGGGACCCTCGCCGGCAACGTGCTCTCGCTGGCAGCCATGCGGGCCACGCTGACGCACGTGCTCACGGCAGAGGCGTTCGACAGGATGATCCGGCTCGGCGAGCGCTTCGAGCGCGGAGTGCAAGAGACGATCGACGGCTACGCGCTCCCCTGGCACGTGACCCGGCTGGGCTGCCGCGTCGAATACCTGTTCCGGCGCGAGCGTCCACGCACCGGCAGCGAGGCGGCGGCGAGCGGTGACCACCTGCTCGACCGCCTGATCCACCTCTACGCACTCAACCGGGGCCTGCTCCTGACGCCTTTCCACAACATGGCCTTGATGTCGCCGGCAACGAGCGAGGCCGACGTCGACCGGCACACGGAGGTCTTCGCCGAGGCTGCCAAGGAGCTCACCAGCGGCGCCTAGCTCTGGAAGAAAGGCGTTCGTCTCGTCGTTTCCAACATGCGTGAGCGCCAGCGACGAAGCGGTAGGTGATCCTCAGTGCTACCCAGAGCAACGCGTCGACTCGCGCTCTTCAGCCTTGCCGCGTTCCTGATCCTCGGAGGAGCCGGCGCGGGGTTGGCGCTGCAGGAGGCGCCGTACGCGAAGACCCGAGAAGCCCTGCTCGCACACACGCACCGCTTCGTCTCCGGCGGGGCCACGTTGGAGGTGCGGCCGGCTCAGCTCCGCCCGCTGCTGCGAGTGGACGGCGATCGGCTCTCAATCGACGTCGCCCAGCTGGAGGGTCTGCTCGCCCCACGCTTCGCGGATCGGCCGGCACGCGACGCTTCTCTGCAGATCGTCGGAAGCCGTGTCGTTATAGAACCCGGCGCTTCGGCCCGGGTGCTCGACGCTCGAGCGACCGCGGCCGCGCTCCTGCGCCAGCCGGAATCGAGAACCCAGCCGGTCCGGTTCCGCTGGATCGCACCCGAGGCGACGACGGCCGAGCTCGAGGCGCTCCGCATTCGCAAGCTCGTCTCGGAATTCACGACGTACTACCCGGCGGGTGAGCCACGCGTCGTCAACATCAAGCGTGCCGCCGACGCCCTCGACGGCAGGATCCTGCCGACGGGCGCGACGTTCTCGATGAACCAGGCGCTCGGCGAGCGCACCTTGACGAAGGGCTACGTGCCGGCACCCACGATCGCCGGCGACCGCATCGTCGATTCGGTCGGCGGCGGCATCAGCCAGGTCGCGACGACTCTCTACAACGCGGCGTTCTTCGCGGGGCTCGAGCTCGTCGCGCACACCCCGCACTCGCTCTACATCGACCGCTACCCGATGGGCCGCGAGGCAACGATCTCCTGGGGCGGCCCGGAGCTCGTGTTCCGCAACGACTGGAACGCCGCCGTGCTGCTGAAGGTCATTGCGACGGACACGTCGATCACCGTACGGTTCTACTCATCGGAGCTCGGCCGACGCGTCGAGACAACGACCGGCATGCCTTACAAGTGGATGGCTCCGGTGACTCGCGAGGTGCCCGACTCCACGCTGGCACCGGGCGCGCGCGTCGTCGTCCAAGAGCCGGGCGCGTCCGGGTTCACCGTCGACTACACACGCAAGGTGTTCGCACACGATCGCCTCGTCCGAGACGAGCGCTTCACGACCCGCTACGACGCGAAGGACGGGATCGTCCACGTCGGCGTGCCGGTCCTCGACCAGCGGTAACGCTAGGCTTGGTTGGATGTCGCACAAGCGTCCACTGAGCAACCGTGGCGCCCAGAAGCTCGGCGAGCGCGAACGAATGGTCGGGCTCGAGCCCGACGACGACGCCGCCCGCTGGCTCGAGGAGAACGACCCGAAGCCGCCGCCCAAGCAGCCGAAGTCGGCGACGAAGTCGAAAGTGCTCCATCGCTGGCATCAGCGCCAGCAACAGCGGTAGACACCTCTCGGAGAAGCCGGTAAAGTACCGGTAATGCCGCCGTCCGAGCCCGGGCCGCCCGAGGAGATCGTCAAGCGGCTGATGGATCTGTTCGCCGAGACTCTCAGCCACCAGGGGACGTGTCTCGAGACGCTGGAGCTCACGTACTCGCAGGCCAAGCTCCTGTGGCGGCTCGAGCTAGGCGACATGCCTTCGCTCAAAGAGCTCGCACGGCGCTGCGGCGTCGATCCCTCCAATCTGGCGGGCGTCGTCGACCAGCTCACCGAGCGCAAGCTCGTGTACAGCCGCCCCGCGGCGCACGACAAGCGGGTGCGCGTGATCCGGCTCACGGCCGACGGCGTGCGACTACGCAGAAAGCTCGTCGCCTGTCTCGCGCAGAACCCGTCGATTCAGTCACTCCCACGAGCGCGGCAGAATCAGCTGCTCGAGATCCTCCGAGAAGTCTCGTGACCGACGAGAAGCAAGCACTGAGCTCGGACTTCTGGAAGTTCTGGTCCGCCCAGACGATCTCGAACCTCGGCAGCTCGTTCACACAGTTCGCGTTCCCGCTGCTGGTCTACAAGCTCACCGGGTCGGCACTGAGCCTCGGGATCGCGACGGCTGCGACGTTCCTCCCCTACCTCCTGCTCGGGCTGCCGATCGGCGCTTGGATGGACCGCGTCGACCGAAAGAGGACGATGATCGCGCTCGAGTGGGTCAACGCGGCCGTGATCCTCTCCGTCCCACTCGTCGCGGAGTTCGGACACCTGAGCGTCTGGTGGATCTACGTCGTCACGTTCATCCAGTCCACCATCTTCATCGCCTTCAGCGCCGGGGAGTTCGCCGCGATCCCGAGTCTCGTCGCCACCGACGACCTGATCACGGCAAACGGGCGGATTCAGGCGTCGTATTCAGCAGCTCAGATCGCCGGCCCGCTGCTTGCCGGAGCACTAATCCTCGTGTTGCCGCTGACGTGGGTGCTCGCGTTCGACTCTGCGTCGTTCGTCGTTTCGGCGTTGCTCCTGGCCACGATCCGTTCCAGCTTCAACGTCGTGAGCGACGAGCCGAAGGAGGCAACGACGATGCTGCAGGACATCCGCGAGGGCCTACGCTACGTGCTCTCGCATCCAGTGCTGCGGAACATCTCGATCATGATGGCGCTGATCAACTTCGTGGGCGCGTCGACCTACGCGCAACTGGTGCTCTTCGCGGACCAGCGCCTGGACGCGAGAGGGGCCAAGGTCGGCGCTCTCTTCGCGGCCGGCAGCGCGGGCGTGGTGGTCACCGGCTTACTGGCCGGACGCTTGCGCAAGCGTTTCAGCTTCACGGCGCTCGCAATGTCGTCGCTGATGCTGATGGGCCTCTCGACGATCATCTTTGCGGGCCTGCGCTGGTACTGGATCGCCCTGCCGATCTGGGCGGCCCAGGGTGGGCTCGGGATCCTCTTTAACATCAACACCGGAAGCCTGCGACAGGCGATCGTCCCGAACCGGATGCTTTCGCGGGTCCTGTCGATCGCCGGCGTGCTCGCCTGGTCTGCGATTCCGGCCGGCGCCCTCGTCGGCGGCTGGGTGATCAGCGTCACGGACAACGTGGCGCTCGTCTATGGCGTGATCGGCCTGATCACGATCGGGATCGCCGCGTTCTTCCGATTCTTCACGGCCCTCGGCGATGCACAGCGCTACGTCGACGAGCGCAAGGCGGAGGAGGAACAGCAGGTCGCAGCCGAGGCTCTCACCGCCTAGGACCGAGTCCGGCAGCAAGGGCGAGCGAGGACGCGACGCTCGCTATTGTCTCGGCGATGGCGGCAACCAAGGCGCAAATCGAGCCGAGCGAAGAAGGCGCGATCGTCGCATCGCCCGGCTGGTTCGTCCTGAACGTCGGTGACGTCGCCTGGCAACGGCACGAGGTCGGCGGCGAATGGACGGACTTCGGGAACGGTGACTTCGAGCAGTACGGCATCGGGATCCACGTCCTGCAACCGGGCCAGCCCAACGGCAAGTACCACTCCGAGACGAATCAGGAGGACTTTCTCGTGCTAGCAGGCGAATGTCTGCTCGTCGTCGAAGACGAGGAGCGGCGGCTGAAGCAGTGGGACTTCTTCCACTGCGCCCCGGGGACACACCACATCCTCGTCGGAGCCGGCGACGGGCCCTGCGCGATCCTGATGGTCGGCGCGCGAGGGAATAACACACTCCACTACCCGCTGAGCGAGGTGGCTGCGCGCTACGGCGCCTCCTCCCCCGAAGAGACGAACACGCCATCCGAGGCGTACAAGGACTGGCCGGGAGGGTTTCACCCCGTTCGCGCCACCTGGCCCGTTTGACCGAGCGCGGCAGGCTCAGGGAGCTTGCTCGAACGCAGACGTGAGCGCCTCGCGCTTCACGCCGCTTTGCGCATAGCGCGAGGTGCCGTCGCTCAAGAGCTCGCGCGCGCCGGCCGTCAAGGCGCCGTACGCCGCTCCGGCGAGCAGGCTTCCGGTCGAGACTCGGCGAACACCGACGGAGGCGAGCTCGCGGAGCGAGGGAGCCGCCGGGAGTGCAAGGACGTTCACGGGCGCTCCGACCGCCTGGACGACCGCGGCGATCTGTGCGAGGTCGGTCAGGCCCGGCGCGTACAGCGCGTCGGCCCCCGCTTCACGGTAAACGCGCAGGCGGGCGATTGTGTCGTCGAGATCGTCGACCCCGCGGATGTGGTTCTCCGCGCGGCCGGTCAGGACCATCGGCTCGGCCAGTCGGTGCGCGGCCTCGGCCGCCTCGGCGACGCGCGCGGCTGCAACTGCTACGTCGTCGATCCCGTCGGCAGCCGGGTCGTAGTCCTCGATCGAGAAGCCTGCGGCCCCTGCCTCGGCGAGCATCACAACAGTTTGCGGCACACCTCCGGGGTCGTCGGGGTAGCAGCGCTCGCTGTCGACGTTGAGCGGCAGCGTCGTCGCCTCGGCCAGAGTGGCCACGTGCGCGACGAGCTCTTCACGGGACACGGTCTGGTCCAGCCTGCCGAGCGACCACGCAAAGCCGGCGCTCGTCGTCGCAAGCGCTTCGAATCCCGAGGCGGCGAGGAGCCGGGCCGAGCCGACGTCCCACGGGTTCGGCATCACGAAAAGCCGATCACGCTCGTGCAGAGCTTTGAAGCGGGCGCGCCGCTCGCCGACGGACATGCTCCGTACTCTGTCTGAAACTGGGCGGGAGAGCTCTCTGGCTCCCCCGCCCCGAGCTGGCCGCTACGCCGCGAGTCGCCGTCGGGCGGCTTGCACCGACGGCAGCGCGGCCTTGGCCTTTGCCAGCGGCCGGGCCTTCACCGTGACGGATGCCGGCTTCGCTCCGATCGTGATCTCCTCGCCGGTGGCAGGGTTCCGCCCCTTGCGCGGTCCCGTCGCGTCCTTGACGCGGACGGTGAGCTGAACGACGCCGCCGATGCGGACCTTCTCCGCGTCCCCGAGCTGCTCGAGGACGACCTCCTCCAGGGCTTCGAGGACGGACTTCGTGTCTGCCTTGGTCAGACCGGCCCGCTCCGCTACTTCCCCGACAAGCTGGCTCTGCGTAAGTGCCATGACGCTCCTTCGATTGGGTCAGGTAGCCGGGATTGAAACGAAAGCACCTGACGGAGGCGGCGGAGAGCTACCCCGGGGAGGCGGGAAAGCACGCAGCGAAGCCGCTGGAAGGCCGGGGTGTCCCGGCTCGGCTAAATACCGCTTGGAAGAGCAGCGCCGCTGGTCAGGGCTTCCGTTGCCGCCGCCGCCGGTGCCGGGCGGCCAAAGTGGAAGCCCTGCGCACCGTCGCAACCGAGGTCGTGCACGATTCCCTGCTGAGCGACGCGCTCGATTCCCTCGGCGACCAGATGGAGACCAAGCGCCTTCCCGAGGCCTACGATCCCTTCGAGTAGAGCGAGATCGTCCGTACCGGAGT
>Ga0184632_10000027_pt1 | contig 40532 bp, 31 predicted proteins | sample PLM31_50_b1_FD_133153 | JGI IMG/M metagenome (GOLD analysis project Ga0184632, IMG submission 133153) | Groundwater sediment microbial communities from an aquifer in East River, Colorado, USA - PLM3-1_50_b1 | ecosystem: Environmental > Terrestrial > Soil > Riparian zone | place: USA: East... | reverse complement strand
CGAGACGCGGCGTCTCCGCGCCACCGCGGCGAGCTATCAGGCGCTGCGCGATTCACTCGGCAGGCCGAAGTTCGCGCCACGGGCGTCGTCCGCCGAGGCGCTCGCCACGATGAAGGAAATGATCTTCTTCCGCAACGATCAGTCGGATCTCAGCGACTCAGCGAAAGCGATTCTCGACGACAAGGTCACCGTCTTCCGCGCCAACCCGGCGATGCGAATCGTCATCTCGGGGTTCGCGAGTCAACCTGGGACCATCGATTACAACATGGCGCTCGGGCTCCGTCGTGCCGAGGCCGCCAAGGCGTACCTGGTTTCGCGCGGCGTCGATCCGATCCGGATCGAGATCGCGACGAAGGGCGAAGGCCAGCTGCTGGTTGAAGGACCGGGGGAAGTTGCCGATGCGGCGAATCGCCGCGGCCAGTTCCGGCTCCTGATCGCCGATCCGTATCTCGCGGCGCCGAAGAAGTAGCCGATTCGACGCCGAGAGGATTCGCCGGGTGCGGGAGACCGCGCCCGGCGCCCTCTCAGGAATCCATTCACTCGAACCTGTTCCAGGAGACGCACCATGTACACGCACCATCGTTCCAGATTCGCCGCGGGAGTCCTCGCCGCATTGGCGCTGCTGACCGCTGCATGTAGCGACCCCACGTCCAGCATCAACTCATCCCCGCTGTTCTCTAAATCGAGCAACGGGTCATCGAGCGCAGGAGGGTTCACCGTACTCGCCAACGCGGCGGTCACCTGCACCGGTGGCAACATCACCGGCGACGTTGGCACCTTCCAGACCGCTCCTCCCGGCGCGATCACCCTGACCGAGGGCTGTTTGATTCCGGGGGCGCGTGACGTAGGCGGCGCCGCCGCGGTGGCGGCGTACAATGCCTTCCTCGACCAGTATGCGGCGCTCGCGCCCCAGCTGGGCGACAACTGTCCAGTCATCGCCGGGACGCTCGCCGGTGTCGAGTTTGCTCCCGGTGTTTACTGCATCAGCTCGGAGGCGAAGACGGGCGTGTTGACGCTCCGGGGGGGCTCGAACGCGACCTGGCTGATCAAGGTTCCGTCGGGTGCGCTCACCGGTACCAACTTCTCGGTGGTTCTGGCCGGCGGCGCGCAGGCGTGCAACGTGACGTGGTGGGTCGACGCGGCCGCGACGATGACGACCTCGGCGTTCGAAGGCAACATCCTGGCCGGGGCGGCGATCACATTCACCGGTGGAACCCTCAACGGGAATGCGTGGGCGGGCGCCGATGGAGTTGGTGACGTGACGTTCACCGGCACCGTGGTCGTCGGCTGCGAGAGTAGCCAGGGCAATGGCAATGGCAACGACAAGGACAAGTGCAACCAGGGCGTCGGCAACGGGCCCGAGGGTTGCGATCCGGGTAACTCGAACAACCGCCATGGCTCGAACGACGAGCGCGGCGGGACACCTGGCAACCCGGGCCGTCGAGGCGGTCGCTAAGTAAGGCCGGATTTGCAACACCGTGAGGCGGAGGGGGCCGGTCTGGTCCCTCTGTCCTCATGATAGTTCGAAGGAGATCCCATGAAGGTGCCCGCGCAGGCTACAACCGTCGTCCGCTTTGAGATCTCCCCGCGCTCGATTGCGTGGATTCTGGCGACGATCGTGGGCGTGTGGTTGTTCCTCCAGCTCTGGGCGATCGCGCTGCTGCTGGTGGTGGCCCTCGTCTTCGCGGGCACCTTCAATCCGCTGGTCGAGTGGATGGAGCGGCGCGGGCTCAAGCGCGTCTCCGCGCTCATCCTGCTCTTTCTCGCGTTGCTCGTCATCACGTTCCTGCTGATCGTCCTGACGGTCCCCCCGCTCATCGAGCAGCTCGCCCAGATCGTGCGCGACGCCCCGCGCTATCGCGAGCAGTTGATCGCCTTTCTCCAGCAGCGCGATTTCACGGCCCCACTCGCCCGTGCCGTGCAGAATGCAGGTCTGGAGCAGGCGTTCGCCCGCATCGAGAGCTATCTCGTGGGCTACACGCCCCGAGCCGCGACGGCGCTCGGCTGGGCCGTGACCACCCTGTTCCTGTCGTTCTATCTCCTCGCCGACGGCAAGCGCATGCAGGGGGTGCTCTACGCCATCGTGCCGCGCGAATACCACATGCGGCTGGCGCGCATCCTCCAGAACCTGGAGACGATCGTCGGCGGCTATATGCGTGGCCAACTCATCACGTCCGTGGCGATCGGCGTGTTCACCTATCTGCTCCTGGTGATCTTCAAGGTCCCCAATGCGATCTCCATCGCGTTGTTTGCGGCGCTGGCGGACGTGATCCCATTTATCGGAGGGTTGCTGGCCACCATCCCGGCCGTTCTCGCCGCGCTTTCCCGGGGACTGCCCACGGCCGTCGCAGTGCTGGCGGTCCTGTTCGTCTATCAGGAGGTCGAAAATCGGGTCCTGATTCCGAGGGTCTACGGGCGCGCGCTACGGCTCGCCCCGACCACCGTCGTCCTCGCGCTGCTCGCCGGCGGCATCTTGCTCGGCGTGATCGGGGCGCTGCTGGCCCTCCCGATCGCCGCGGGGCTGCAGATGATGCTGCAGGAGCTGCGGGTGGAGATGCCGGGTGACGACAGCGACGATCGGTTGGCGAACGCCCGCCATGCCAAGACCGAGGCCACCTACGAGCGCATGAGTGCCGGGGCGACGGCCCCGGAAGCGGGACAGATCGCGAAGAACCTCGCGCACGACATCCGTGACGCGGACGCCGTGGATGCCGCGGCGGATGCCGCGAAGGAATCAGAGGGAGTCACACCATGATCACCACATTATTCGACTCGCCTGCCGCGACGGGCCCCACGGTGGCCCTCCAGGACGCGATTCTCACCAGCGCCAACTTCTCGATCATCGCCACCGACGAAAAGGGCGTCATTCAGCTCTTCAATATCGGGGCCGAGAGCATGTTGGGGTACGCGGCCGTGGAAGTGGTGAACAAGATCACGCCCGCCGACATTCATGATCCGCAGGAGGTCATCGAGCGCGCCCAAGCCTTGAGCCGGGAGCTCGCGACCCCGATTGCGCCGGGCTTCGAGGCCTTGGCGTTCAAGGCCTCGCGCGGGATCGAAGACAAGTACGAGTTGACCTACATCCGCAAGGACGGGAGCCGCTTCCCCGCGATCGTCTCCGTCACGGCGCTGCGCAATGCCGAAGGCGGCATCATCGGATATCTGCTGATCGGGACCGATAACTCCGCCCGCAAGCAGGTCGAAGAGAAACTGCGGTGGACCGAGGAAGGGTTCCGGTTGATGGTGGAGAGCGTGACCGATTGCGCCATCGTCATGCTGGATTCAGAGGGCCGGGTGGTCAGTTGGAATACCGGCGCGCAGCGGATCAAGGGCTATGCGGCAGACGAGATCGTGGGCCAGCACTTCTCCCGGTTCTATCCCCCGGGGGAGATCGCTCGTGGCACGCCGCAGCGCGATCTGGACTCGGCGGCCGCCGAGGGACGATACGAGGTCGAGGGATGGCGGGTGCGGAAGGACGGCTCGGTCTTTTGGGCGAACGTCGTCTTCACGGCCATTCGCGATCCCGCGGGGAACGCCCGCGGGTTCGCCAAGTTGACCCGCGACCTGACCGAGCGCCGGCAGGTCGAGCAAACCCTGACCCAAGCCAAGGGCGCCGCGGAAAAGGCCAACCTGGCGAAATCGGAGTTCCTGTCGAGCATGAGCCATGAGCTGCGCTCGCCGCTCAATGCGATCCTCGGGTTCGCCCAATTGATGGACTCCGACGCCACGCCGGCGACCCCTTCGCAGAAGGGGAGTATCGACGAGATCCTGCGCGCTGGTTGGTATCTCCTGGAGCTGATCAACGAGATTCTCGACCTGGCGCAGATCGAGTCCGGAAAGCTGTCGCTGTCGCCGGAGCCGACGTCGCTGGCCGAAGTCATCCTCGAATGTCAGGCCATGATCGAACCGCAGGCGCAAAACCGCGGCATCCACATGACCTTCCCGGCATTCGAGCTCCCATGCTTCGTGGCCGTGGATCGCACGCGGCTCAAGCAGGTGCTCATCAACCTCCTGTCCAACGCGATCAAGTACAACAAGGCACAGGGAACAGTCGTGGTGGACCTCGCCGGCAGCACGGTGGACCGGATTCGCATCAACGTCCGAGACACCGGCGCAGGATTGCCTGCGGAGAAGCTGGCGCAGCTGTTTCAGCCGTTCAATCGCCTGGGACAGGAACACGGCGCCGAGCAAGGCACTGGCATCGGCCTCGTGATGAGCAAGCGGCTGATCGAGCTGATGGGTGGGGTCCTCGGCGTGGAGAGCAGCGTCGGGGTGGGCAGCGCGTTCTGGTGCGAGCTGGACGCGGCGGCGGCGCCAGCGCTCGAATCGAAGGAAGCTGAGCCCGCGGCCCTGGCCCGCGCGCAGGCGCAACAACCCGGCGATCCGCTCCGCACGCTGCTCTATGTCGAGGATAACCCGGCGAACTTGAAGCTGGTCGAACAGCTTATCGCGCGCCGCCCCACCATTCGCCTGCTGACCGCGGTGGACGGCAACATGGGTATCCAGGTGGCGCGCGCCCATCAGCCGGACGTGATCCTGATGGACATCAATCTGCCCGGCATCAGCGGTATCGAAGCCCTGAAGATCCTGCGCGACGACCCGGCGACCGCACACATTCCCGTCGTCGCCCTCAGCGCCAATGCGATGCCCCGCGATATCACGAAGGGCCTTGAGGCGGGATTCTTCTCGTATCTCACCAAGCCGATCAAGGTCAAAGCGTTCATGGAAGCGCTGGACGCCGCGCTGGAGTCCGCGCAAGCACATGCCTGACGCCTCCGAGATCCTCAAGGCCAAGATCTTGATCGTCGACGATCTGCCGGCGAACGTCCTGCTGCTCGAGCGCATGCTCAGCGGCGCCGGGTATGCGTCCATCGCGTCCACGCTCGATCCGCGCGCCGTGTGTGATCTGCACCAGAAGAACGCCTACGACCTGATCGTGCTCGATCTCCAGATGCCCGGCATGGACGGATTCGAGGTGATGGAGGCCCTCAAACGCGTCGAAAAGAACGGCTACTTGCCGGTCCTGGTGATCACGGCCCAGCCGGATCACAAGCTGCGCGCGCTCAAGGCCGGCGCGAAGGATTTCATCAGCAAACCGTTCGACGTCGCCGAGGTCTTGACGCGCGTCCACAACATGCTCGAGGTCCGCCTGTTGCACGTCGAGGTCCACCGCAAGAACGACGAGCTGAAGACGCTGTTCGATCAAGTCGTGGCGGAACGGAAGCTGTCGGAGCGGTTGGCCCTCCACGTACCACCGGATTCTATCGCCGCGCGGCTGCAGGCCCGTCCCGACGTCACGGCGGACAGCTTCGCGGACGTGACCGTGGTGATCGCGGACATCGTGGGGTTCGCTGAGCTGACCCCCGCCGTGAGCCCCGAGCAGCTGGCGCTCCTGGTCGACGAGATCTTCACCGGTTTCGATGGCCTCGCGAAGGCGCGCGGCCTCAAGAAGATCAAGACGCTCGGCAATTCGTACATGGCCGCCGCCGGCGTGCCCGTTGCCGCGCGCGACCATGCGACGCGGGCGGCGCACCTGTCGCTGGATATGGTCGATGCACTGGACCAATTCAATGAGCGTCGCGGCCATTCGCTGCAGGTGCGGATCGGCATCGCGAGCGGCGCGGTGGTGGCCGGCGTGATCGGCAAGCGCCTGTACCTCTACGACGTGTGGGGTGACGCCGTGAACACTGCCAGCCGGATGGAATCCCACGGCGTGGCCGGTCGCGTGCAGGTGTCGGAGAGCACTCGACGGTTGCTGGGCGAGCCGTTCCTGCTCGAGGAGCGCGGCTCGCTCGAGGTCGAGGGCAAGGGCGAGCTCAAGACGTGGTTCGTGAGCGCGCGGAATCACGCGGTAGAAGCGACTGCTGCAAAACCGTAAGGAGGAGACCAGTCATGGGAGCACGAACAGACCGCTTCATTGGTGCGGCGGTACGCACCGCAAAGCGAGCGAAACAGTGGGCGATGGTGGCGGCGCGTGCGGCTGACCGCTTGCTGGAGGAGGCCCGGGGGCAGGCCGAATCCGAGGACCGGCGCCGCCGCCTCAAGCAGACGCTCACGAAAACTGGGCGGGTCCTGAGGGCCGCCGGACGGGCAGCGCTCGTCGCCGCCGTGGCGGCGGGGATCGCGGCAGCTCGTGCCGAACGCCGTGGCCGGCTCCCGAAAGGTCGCGAGCGCTAGCTCCCCCGTTGGACCCGTCGCGTTAAGTCGGCACACCGAGCCGACCTACGCCAAAGGGATGAGTTACGCCTACCTCGCAAGCATGACTTTGCCCGCGAAACCTGTTAACATGCGACCATGGCACGAAGCCCTAGGATCGTATACCCGGCGCTGGCGCTCGGCGCGCTCACCGTCGTCGCCGCGGCTCGACCTGCCAAGGAGCCTGGGAGGGTGCCGGCTGGATTCGCGGTCCGGTACCGGGACGTGATCTCGCCCGACCGAGTGAGAGCGTTGACGGTGCTCCCGGGCGAGACCGTGACTCTCGAGGTGGTGGACCGCAACCCGGGATCGGGGTACGTCGCGCGACCGGCGGCCGGCCGGCTGGTGCCGCTGGGCACCGGGTGGGCGTGGACAGCGCCGCCCGCGCCTGGCCTCTACCCTATCCAGGTTGTTGCCCCAGACGGTGGCGACACGGTGACGCTGCAGGCGTTCGTCGTCGTCCCGTACGACCGGCTCCAGGGCGAGCTCCTCAACGGCTACCGCATTGGCCGCTATCCACGAACGCCACCGGCTGGATTCGTCGAGGTGACGCGAGAGAACGAAGACGTCTTGGTCTCTCCCCACTTCCGGCTAAAGCAGTTCCTGTGCAAGCAGCCTGCCGGCTCCCGAAAGTACGTCGTGCTGAACGAGCGGCTCCTGCTCGCCCTCGAGTATGTACTCGAACGCGTTAACGCCGCCGGCTATCGGGCGACCTCGTTCCACGTCATGAGCGGGTACCGCACCCCGGCCTACAACCGGTCGCTCGGCAATGTGCGCTACAGTCAACACCAGTGGGGCGCGGCCGCTGACATCTTCATCGACGAGAACAGGGACGGCGTGATGGACGACCTCAATGGCGACGGCCGCAGCGATATCCGCGACGCCGAGGTGCTCTATCGGCTGATCGATGCTGCCACAGCCCGACCGGAGGCACAGGGGCTCATCGGGGGGCTGGGCAAGTATCGCTCGACGGCTGCGCACGGCCCCTTTGTCCACATCGACGTTCGGGACCGCAAGGCCCGGTGGTGAACGTTCAGTTCCCCGAGCCGCTGCTGTTCGCCGCAGTCGCGTAAATCGCGATCTCCACGCGCCGGTTCTGCCCCCGACCCCCGTCTGAGGAGTTTGAGGCGATCGGCTCCGTTTCGCCCCGGCCCGCCGTGCTGACGCGGACGCAATCGATTCCCTCCCCGCAGATGAAATTCGCTGCCGAGAGCGCGCGCCGGTTCGACAAGTCCATGTTGTACGCCGTGCTGCCGTCCGAGTCCGTGTGACCCACGATCAGGGTCCTCGTGTTCGGATACTTTTTCAGACTTGCCGCAAACTTGCGTAGATTCTCGCGCGCCGCGGGCGTGAGCTGATCGGAGTCGAACCCGAACAACAGCCCCTCGGGGAACGTCACCGCAATGCCCTCTCCAACGCGCTGCACCGTTGCCCCGGGGAGCTGATACGCCAGTTCCTCGGCCTGTTTGTCCATCTGATGCCCGATCACCGCACCGGCGACGCCACCGACGGCCGCACCGATGATGGCCCCGCGCACCGTCGAGCCGGTGGCCTTGCCGATGACGGCGCCCGCGGCGCCGCCGGCCCCCGCGCCGATGATCGCGCCGGTTTGTGACTTAGTGGCGCAGCCGGCCACCAGCGGCACAAGGGCGGCCAACATGAGTACGCGTGCTAGGGACCGTTGCATGGGAGTATCCTCACTGGGTGTGGTTCTGCCTCAGGCCGATCTTAACGTCCTGGAGAATGGGGCAGATTGCTCCCCGCCGGTATCGTTCGGGGGGATGGAAGGAGCAGTACTGCTTCCTGTACCTCCCCCTCGTTCCTTCGAGTCATCAATCTGGATGGTTCATACCGCATCGGGCTATAACGCGTCTTTCACATCGTTGTGCGATACCTGCCGGAAGTCCCCCGTTCTATACCTCCTGATCAGAGCGTGCGTCCAGGCGTCCTATTCCCGGCTATGCCCGAGTTAGGACGTCGACGATGATTGCCGTGAGGAGCTACAGTGACAGGATCGCGGGGCAGACGCTGGATCGTCACTGTGGCGCCGATCCTGTTGATGCTGTTGGTGCTGCTCGGCATCGCACGCGACGAGGCGCGAGCGTCGTGGCTTCAGGCGCGCTACTTCACGCACCAGGCGGCGCAGTTGACCAGCGAGCTCGGCGACGGACCGAGCGATCGGATCCGGTTCCCGGGCGACGGGCCGCACGACCGCCGCTTGGGCTACTCGCGCGTGCCGGCCGCGCTGCAGTCGGCGTCCGACCGGGGCTTCCGTGTCGCCGCGCAGGTCCGCGTCTCGGACCGGTTCGCGGAGCTGGTGGACCGGGGTGTGTCTCCGATTTTCCGGGAAAAGACGCAGGCGGGCCTCCGGATCCTGGATCGGCGCGGCGCGACGCTCTTCGCGTCCCCCTACCCCGAACGGGTCTACGCGTCACTCGACGCCGTCCCTCCAGTCGTCTGGCAGACGCTGCTGTTCCTCGAGAACCGGGCGCTCCTCGACCCGCGCTTTCCGAACCACAACCCATCGGTTGATTGGCCGCGCATGGCGCAGGCGGGGACCGCGTTGGTCCTGAGCTGGCTGGGCAGCGCCCGCTCGGTGCCGGGCGCGAGCACGCTGGCCACGCAGATCGAGAAGTTCCGGCACTCGAGCGAGGGCCGGACGCGCTCGACGCGGCAGAAGCTGCTTCAGATGGAGGCCGCCGCGCTGCGTGGGTACCTCAGCGGCGAGAATACGGAGGCTGTGCGCCGCCGGATCGTCACCGACTACCTCAACTCGGTGCCGCTTGCGGCCATCGCGGGGCACGGTGAGGTCACCGGTCTAAGCGACGGGCTGTGGGCATGGTTCGGGGCTGACCCAGCCGAGGTGAATCGCGTGCTGGCCTCCGACTCCGCGGCGCTGCCGCGACGCGCTGTCGCCTACCGCCAGGTGCTCACTCTGTTGCTGGCGCACCGCCGGCCCTCCTACCTGCTCTTGCAACCGGACGGACACAACCAGCTGCGGAAGCTGACGGATCAGCACCTCCGCCGCATTACCCGCGAGGGGATCATCTCAGCGGAGCTGCGTGACGCCGCCTTGGCCGTGCACCTAGCGCTGCGCAGCCGCGCGCCGGACGCCCCCCGCGTTTCGTTCATCGAGCGCAAGGGCGCGGACGCTGTGCGCACCGAGCTGCTCGGTGTGACGGGCGTGAGCACCCTCTATGAGTTGGACCGGTTCGACCTGACCGTGCGCACCACGCTAGACCTTCGGGCGCAGGAGGCAGTCACCAAGCTCCTCGTGCGGCTCACCGATCCGGCCTTCGGCGTGCTCGACCGCGGCGACCCGGCGCGCGTCATCTACGCCGTTGTGGTGCGCGAGCGCACGGAGACCGGCAACGTGGTCCGCGTCCAAGTGGACAACTTTGACTCGCCGTTCAACATGATCGAGGGCAGCAAGCTCGAGCTCGGTTCTACAGCTAAGCTGCGCACCCTGATCAGCTACTTGGAAATCGTGGAGCAACTCTACCTGCGGAACGCCGGCCGGCCGGCCGTGAAGCTGCGTGCGGAGCCGGTTGGCGCCGGCGACTGGATAACGTCCTGGACCCTGGCATACCTGGCGGCTAACCCGGGCGTCTCGCTCGAGCGCGTCTTGGACGCCGCGATGTCGCGCCCCTACTCGGCCAGCCCCGGCGAGAGTTTCACAGGCGGCGGCATTCAGATGTTTCGGAACGTCGACACCACAGACGACCACCAGGCCTTCTCCGTGCACGATGCGTTTGCCCGATCCGTGAACCTGCCGTTCATTCGCATCATGCGGGACATCGTGCATTACTACGTGTACCGGCTACCGGGCAGTGTATACCTGCTCCGGGGTCATCCCGCCGAGGTGGACAGAGGCGGCGACGACCGCGCGGCCGACGATCAGGGCCATGAGTTGATCGAGCATTTCTACCAGAAGTACGCGAATGCGGACTCAGGACCCGTGCTGGAAGCCCTGAGGCACGGGCGGTCCATGACCCAGCTCGCGTGGGCGTACCGCTCCGTCACGCCGGAGGCCGGACTGGTCGAGTTCGGCGACTTCTTTCGGCTGTCCGACGCCCGCATCGCGGCGCTGTACGACGGGTCCGACCCGATCGGATTCTCCATTTCCGACCGTGGACGCCTCGCCGGCATGCACCCGCTGGAGCTCTGGCTGGCGGCGTATTTGTACCGCCATCCGGGCGCGCTCCTGCAGGATGTGCTCGACGCCAGCCCCTCCGTTCGCCAGGAGATCTACGGCGAGCTGTTCCCACCCGTGCGCCCGGCGGCGCCGGACCGGCGGGTCGGCTCGATCCCAGAGACCGAGGCCTTCCGCGAGATTCACCGCGCGTGGCGACGCTTGGGCTACCCGTTCGCGTCGCTCGTGCCCTCCTACGCGACGGCGATTGGTAGCTCCGCCGACCGGCCAGACGATCTCGCCGAGCTGGTTGGCATCCTGCTCAGCGATGGGATCCGCTACCCGGTCCAGCGGGTCACAGAGCTCCACTTCGCCCCGAGCACGCCCTACGAGACGCTCGCGCGCCGGTCGCCACCCCGCGGAGAACGTGTGCTCTCGTCCGCAATCGCCGCGGTCGTGCGGGCTGCGATGGCCGCTGGAGTCGCGCACGGCACGGCGCGCCGCGCGTTCGGCGCCGTGCGCGCCGCCGACGGCACACCCCTCCTGATCGGCGCGAAGACCGGGACCGGCGACAATCGATACCGCGTGGTGGGGCGAGACGGGATCGTCAGCGAGGACCGGGCGATCGACCGGACCGCGACGGTGGTGTTCTTTATTGGCGACCGTTTCTATGGCGCCATCACCGCCTTCGTCTCTGGGCCGGCCGCCGACCGCTACACCTTCACCAGCGCGCTGCCGCTGCAGATCCTCAGGATGCTGGGCCCGACGCTCGAGGGGCTGATCGCGGAGGGGGAGTTCGCAGAGCCGTAAAGAGGGTCGCATCCCGATCGTGGATATCCCGCCGGAACTGGATCGTGCCGTCCGCGTCGGCCCACGCCGTCCAGTACAGCAGGTGGATCGGCATCGGCTCCCGCAGCGGCACACTGCGGTCCTCCGCGTTGTCCAGCGCCGCGAGGAGTGAGTCGCGATCCCACCGCGGATTGTTTCGCAGCAGATACACGGCGAGCTCGATCGGGTGCTGGATGCGGATGCACCCGTGGCTGAAGTCACGCTGGGTTTCCTCGAACAGCGGGCGCGCGGGCGTGTCGTGCAGGTAGACATGGTACTTGTTGAGGAACATGAACTTGATGCGGCCGAGCGCATTGAGCGGCCCCGGATCCTGGCGCAGCCGATAGGGGAAGTGGGCGGTGGTGATGGTAGACCAATCAACCGTCGAGGGAGCGACCTCTTGGGCGTCGAGGCGTGAGTTCGGGAAGACCCGGAGCTTGTATCGCGCCAGATAGGACGGGTCCCGCTTGAGTTTCGGGAGCAGCTCCGTCCTCGCGATGTTGCTCGGCACGTGCCAGTAGGGGTTGAGCACGAGGTACCGCATCGTGTCGCTGAGCACGGGTGTGCGATCGAACGGGCGCCCCACGACCACCCGCATGGACATCACTAACGAGTCCCCATCCATCACCTCCAACTCGAACGCCGCGATGTTCACGATGATGTGACGGCGTCCCAGGTCCTTGGGCAGCCAGCGCCAGCGCTCGAGGTTCAGCTCCAACTGCTCCACGCGGCGTTCCACGGGCACGTTGAGCTCGGCTCGTGTCGCGGCGCTCACCACGCCATCTGCCGTAAGACCGTGGCGCCGCTGGAACTTCTTCACGGCCTGCTCGACCGGCTCGTCGAACAGCTCGGCGTCCTGTGTCTCCGCCAGCGCGAGGTCGTCTTCGAGCCGTAGGCGGTCACGCAGCGCCGCCACCACGCTGGTGCGCTCGCCCAACCGCAGCGTCGAGACGTCCGGAATCACCGGCCAGCCGCCCGTTGCTGCCACCTCGCGATAGCGCGCCAGCGCCTCGCGCAGGCGCCGGTAGCCAACTTCAGGTGGGTCCAGCGACGCCAGGGTGCCAGCGATGTTCCCCGACGCCAGGGCTGCCTCTAGCACGACGGCGATGTCGGCGGTGCGCCGGTTCGATAGCCATTCTGGGCGGAGGGTTTCGGGATTCACCCGCCCGGCCAGCAGATGGGCGCCATAAACCAGGAATGCGTCCGTCAGCAGGAGATCGAGCTCCGCCCAGCGGTCGGGGGCCAAGGCGGGGCCGCGCTTGGCATCGGCGCGCACTGCCGCGAGCACGGCCTCGATGCCGGCCAAATGGTAGTCCTCGGACCGCAGCCCCTCGAGATCCGCCCGGCGCAGAGCATCTATCAGTTCGTCGGCCAGCCGAGTGGGGCCGTGCTCGTCACTCCACGCGGGGCGGTAGAGCCGTCGCTCGTAAAAGCTGGGGAGCACCAGACTGGCGTAGACCGGCTCGCCAGCTGCCCGGAACTCCATGACGACGCCGGCGGCCTCGATGCGAGTCCTGATTCGCTCCGCGACGAGCTCGGCGGGCGAGCGGAGGTCAACCTGCCCCGCCCTCAACGCGGACCCGCATCCCACGAGGACCACGCCGATGAGCAATACTCGATATGGCATAGACCTTACCTCCAACCCCCTTCATCTATTTCTTTACAACCGCCAGTAGCCCGTCGCGGACGCCCGCCCACAGAAACGCCGGGAGCGACTCGTCCGAGGTAAAGGTGTGGCGGATCGTACCGCTGCGCGGCGTCGCCGCTGCATCGTCGGGATTGTTGGCGCGCACCTTCATCCAGTTGCCCACGAACGACGCGATGCCGCGCGCCGCGCCGCCCAGGATCCCGCCGCGGGCCAAGATCCCCGTCGAGCCACGCTGGGTCACCGCCACGGACAGGTCGTTGTAGCGCGGTGTGACCGAACCGCGCGCGACACCATTCGTTACCGTCGCGTGGAAGCTGATGCCCACCACACGACCATTCGTGAGACGGAGGGCCATTGTCTCCCGAATGAAGGGATTGAAGCTGGCCGCGGGCATAGCACCGAGCGTTCCGCGGAAGCTCATGTCGAACCGCGGGGCGTCGAGCGGCACTACGAAATGCGCGTCGAGCCGCCCGACGTTCTGCAGGTGCGCCGTCGCGCTGAGGGTCATCGGGTCCCTGCTGGTCCGCCGCCCCAAGAAGTGCCGCACGTTGAGCGCGACGACCTCGAGACGCGCAAACGTGAGCACGCCCGGCTGTGGGTGGGTGCCGCGCCGCTCGCGATACACGATCTCTCCATGCCGGATCACAACCGAGTCCACGCTCACCGTCCGGCCGAGGCCGGCGATCCAGCCCTGGGGCGTGCGGCGACGCGGGCGCTGCGGATTGGAGGCTCGGCGCCGGTCGCTCATGACGTCCAGCCGCAACGAATCCAGCTCGACCCGCCTGGCGCGCAGCCCCCGGCCGAGTACAAAAGCACCGACGTCGATCCCCTGCACCGCAATGCGGCCGACCGTGGTTTTGATCAGGCCGCGGCGGTAGCGCTGCGACCGGCCGAACGCGGCGTCGCTCACCGTGGGCGCGAACGCGACGCCGCGCACGTCGAGTGTCGAGTCGGTGAGGCTCGCCTGGAGTGCGCCGACCCGCACCGCGGTGGCGCTGTCGAGATGGCTCACGAAGTTGCCCGTCGCAAGTTCGACGGTCCGGCTGAACAGCGGGCGGGCTGCCGCCGCCGTATCGGCGGGATCGATCGCGAACCCGCCGATGCGCCAGCGCAGATCTTCCAGCTGGAGACGGGTGTCCCCGACCCGCGAGCGCTGCAGGCGGAAGTCGAGCGAAACTCGTGGGAAGTCGCTCCGCGCGATGCGGACCCGAGGGGCGAAAGACGGAAGCCGGAGGCTCTGTTGAACGGCAAGAAAGGCCCGCGGGGCGGCGCGTACTTGTCCCACCGTGTCGGGAAGGCCGCTGGAGGGGGGCACGACGACCGCGACGCTCACCGCGCGGCAGCCGAACGATTCGGCGACGAGGCCGCGGTTAAGGATCAGCGTGATGAGATGCACGCCACTGATTGTGCATTGGTGAAACGCGAAGCGTAGCGCCGCCAGCGGTCGTGGCCGCAGCGCGTTCCGTGTACGGTTCGTGGTCAGCAGGATGGAATCGACGGCGACGTGCCGGAGCGCGAAGTTGAACCGTACGCGGCCGACCTCGAGCCGGTACACGTCACCCGACTTCTCCGCGACGGTCGCGGCGGCCCACGAGCGCAACAGTTGATTGACGATCCAGGCGGCGCGCCACCACGCGCCACCCGCCAGGAGCGCCGTGAGCACGGCGATCCCGATGACCGTCCGCCGGCCCGTCAGGATGCTCGTCACAGGGGAATGTTGACAGCACACCGCGGGCGGAGCTATCGCACAAACGTCTTACTACTCCAACGACGCGGCGCGCGGTACGTTTTGCCCCGAGAAACGATGCGATACGCACCCTGCATGCTCGTCGTGCTGCCGCTCGTGGCGCCCCCGACTCCGGCCCCCGCGCAGTGTGATGGCCAGATCGTCTCGGCGATCGCCATCGTAACGCGTGAGCCGTCGTTCATCCGCGTGCCCCGAACGCTGCGGCCGCTCGCGCGCGGCGTGGGCTTGCACCACACGACCACGAAGCAGGACGTGATCGGCAACTTTCTGTTGTTATCCGTCGGACAGGCGTGCACCGAGCGGTTACGAGCGGAATCGGAGCGCATCCTGCGCTTCCAGCCGTTCCTCGCCGATGCCACGGTGCGCGCGGTCCCCGACGCGGCCGGCGGCGTGCGCATCGAGGTCGAGACCATCGACGAAATCCCCACCGTTTTTGCCTTGCGGTTTCATGACGGACGACCCGCCGCGCTCCGCGTCGGGAACGGCAACGTGGGTGGCCGCGGCGTGTACCTGGCGGTGCGCGGGGAGCGCGGGTTCGCCTATCGCAACGGAGGGGGCGTGCAGCTGGTCGCTAATCAGATGTTTGGCCGGCCGTACACGCTCGCGTTGGTGGCGGACCGCACCCCTCTGGGCAGCACGGTGAGCATCGCCCTGGGACACGCCTTCATCACTGACCTGCAGCGGACCGCATGGCACGTTGGCTTCCGCGACGTGCACGATTACAGGTCGTTCGTGCGGCCCGACGGCCAAGCCATCGCGCTCGGCGCGCGGCGACGGTTCGCCGACATCGGCGGCGTCGTGCGCATCGGCGTCCTTGGGCGGAGCGCGTTCCTTGGTGCCCTCGTCACCGAGGAACGGATGGCACCGGCGGCGCAGGCCGTGATCGTGACCGACTCCGGCCTGGTCGCGGACACGAGCGCGCCGCTCGCCGGCCCGTTCGCGGCCGTCCATAACACGCGCCTCAACGCCGTCGTCGGCGTGCGATCGGTCGCGTTCCTGGCGGTGCGCGGCTTCGATGCGCTCGCAGGGACTCAGGACGTCGCCAGGGGCGTGCAGTTCGGCGCGGTCGTGGGCCGTAGCGTCCCGTGGCTCGGTGCGGGGGACAACGACATGTTCCTCGCGGCCGACTTCTACGCCGGATTGGGATCGCCGACATCCTTCGCCGCGCTGCGGGTGGAGGGCGAGGCGCGCTATGATCGCAACGGACACCGCTGGGATTCCATGATCAGCAGCGGCCGCCTTGCCTGGTACTTCAAGCCCTCCCCCGCGTACGTGCTCATCGGCAGCGGCGAATTCTCCGGCGGGTGGCAGGTGCTGTTCCCCTTCCAGCTCAGGCTCGGAGACCGCGACGGCGGGGTGCGGGGCTACCGCGCCTCGCGCCTAGCCGGCGGCGTGCGGACTGTGGCTCGCCTCGAGGCGCGCCGGTCGATCGGTCAGCTCACCCAGCGCGTCGCGCTGGGGCTCGCGAGCTTTGCCGACGCGGGCCGGGTGTGGCGGGGCGACGCTCCGTTCGGCGTCGACAGCAGAGTGAAGGTGGGCGTCGGCATCGGACTGCTGGCCGCGATCCCGCCCCAGTCACGGCAGCTCTGGCGCCTGGATGTGGCGGTGCCGGTAAGCGCGGACGCGCACGCCCGCTGGGAGGTCCGCTTGACGGCGACCCGCGCGCGCGGTTTCTGGCGCGAGCCAGGCGACGTCGCGCGGGCGCGGGCCGGCGCCGCGCCCTCCACCATCTTCACCTGGCCGTGATCAGCTGCGTCGGCGGGCGTGCCCGCAGGGCTTTCCAGAGTGGTGCGTCGCGGTCGTGAATATCCCGGCGGAACTCGATCGTCCCATCACCGTCCGCCCAGGCAGTCCAGTAGAGCAAGTGGATGGGCATCGGCTCGGGCAACGGAACCGTGCGGTCCACCGCGTCGCCTAGTGCGCTGAGGATCGAGTCGCGAGTCCAGCGTGGGTTCGGCCGCAGCAGATACTCGGCGAGCGCGATCGGTTGCTCGATCCGGATGCATCCATGGCTGAAGTCCCGCTGCGATTCTTCGAACAGCGGGCGTGCCGGTGTATCGTGAAGATAGATACTGTACTTGTTGAGGAACACGAACTTGATGCGTCCGAGCGCATTGAGCGGCCCCGGATCCTGCCGCAGCCAGAAGGGGAAGTGGGTAGGCCTGATCGCCGGCCAATTCACCGTCGCAGGATCGATTTCCCCAGCGTCCGGACCGGAGCTTGGGAAGACCCGCACCTTGTAGCGCGTCAGATACTCCCGATTTCGCTCAACCTTCGGCAGCAGCTCTTGGGCCGCGATATTGCGGGGGACGTGCCAGTAGGGATTGAGCACCAGGTATCGCATCGTGTCGCTGAGCACCGGGGTACGGTTGAAGGGACGTCCCACCACGACCCGCATGGACAGCACCACCGAATCCTCATCGACCACCTCGAGCTCGAACGCCGCGATGTTCACGATGATGTGCCGTCGTCCCAGGTCATTGGGCAGCCAGCGCCAGCGCTCGAGGTTCAGCTCCAGCTGTTCCACCCGCCGTTCGACGCGCACGTTGAGCTCGGCGCGAGTCGCGGCGCTCACTACCCCATCGGCTGTCAGGCCATGGCGCCGCTGAAATTTCTGCAGCGCCTGCTCGAGCCCTGCATCGAAACGGTCGACGCCATGGTCGTCCGCGGCCTGCCCGACGAGGTCGTCCTCGAGGCGGAGCCGCTCGCGCAGCGCCGTCACCGCGTTGCCCGAGTCGCCCCGCTGCAGCGTCGCCGCGTCCGGGATCCTAGGCCAACCGCCCCCTGCCGCCACGACGCGGTAGCGCGCCAGCGCCTCGCGCAGCCGACGGTAGCCGTCCTGCGATGGCACCAGCGACTCGAGCCAGCCGGCGAGGTTCCCCGACACCAACGCCGACTCCAGCACCGTGGCGATGTCGGCCGTGCGCCGGTTCGACACCCACTCCGGCGTGAGCGTTTCGGGATTCACCCGCCCCGCCAGCAGATGCGCCCCATACACCAGGAACGCGTCCGTCAACAGGAGATCGAGCTCGGCCCATCGGTCGGGAGCCAGTGCCGGACGGCTCCTGGCGTCGTCGGTTCGGACGGCCGCCAGCACGGCCACGATACCGGCGAGGTGGTAGTCCTCCGCGCGCAGTCCCTCGGCATCCGCTCGACGCAACGCCGTGAGGAAGTCATCCGCCAGCCGAGTCGCGCCGTGCTCGTCGCTCCACGCCGGGCTGTAAAGCCGCCGCTCATAGAATTTGGGGAGCACGTCGCTGGCATAGACCGGCTCGCCCGCTGCTCGGAGGTCGGCAACCACTCCGGCGGCTTCGATGCGCGTGCGAATTCGCTCCGCGACGAGCCCGGCCTCGGTCCTCGGAGGCGACCCGCACCCCGCGAGGGCCGCACCGATGAGCAACACACGTTGCAGCATGACGACGGAAGGGATCGCGTGGCGCGTCAAACGGGTCGGGCGGGCCATTCTACGCCCGGCGCCGACGATAACCGCGCGCCGGCGACAGATCGATCGCGAGCGCCACAACGATGCCCACCACCGGCCAGAGCGTCCATTGTCCCCCGAACCAATGCTGCACCGCTGAATACCAGAGGAGCGTCGTGGGCAGGAAGATGAAGCCCACCACGAGCCAGAGCAGCGACGAGAACATGCCCTCGAACCAGCGGGTGAAGAACCAGAGGAGCGCCACGGCGAGCCGCGGCGTAACGAGCGCGAGGACGACGAGAAAACACGGCATTTGGAATGATGACGGCACGACCGGGGGGAGAGCTATCGCACAAACGTTTTACTACTGTTGGTGACTCCCAACCCGATTCGCCAACATGCTACGGCGAACGATCATGCTCGCGACCGGCTGATCTGCGTGATCTGAGGCTACTTGCTGGTCAACGCGATGATGCCGACCCCGGTCGCGACGGTGCCAACCACGATGCCGACGATCCGCCACTTCGACTCCGGATCGCCCCGTCCCGGCACCTGAATGCGATCACCGGCGCGGATGCCGAGCTCGTCCAGCGTCGCGCCCTGCGCGATCGCCGCCTGGAGCTTGCTCCCGCTCCACAACGAGGAGTTGCCGCGCAGGATGCTCAGCTGGTCCACGCGGCCATACTGAGTGGCGCCACCCGCCAGCATGAGCGCGTCCGCAAGCACCAGGTCGATGGGGACGGCGTAGAATCCCGGCCGGGTCACCTCGCCGACGACGGAAACGCGAATCAAGGCGCGCGCTTGTACCACGGGATCTTTGATGTAGCGGCCCAACTCGCTGGTCAGATGGGCCTCGAGGTCGGCTCGACGGACGCCGGCGAGCGAGATCTCGCCGATGTTGGGGAGCCGCAGCGCGGGTCCCGCGACCACCGTAAACGTGTCCGACAGGGCCGAGTCCCCCTCCACGGAGAGCAGGATGCGGTCCCCCACCTGGAACGCCGCGCGTGTTTGCGCCGGCAACTCCGACACCACGATACCGAGCAGCGCCGCTGCTACGGTGAACGGCCAAAGAGAGCGTTTCATATGACTTTCGGACCGGCCGCGTGGACGCCGTCGCCTTCGTCCACAGATTCGTAGCCGGGGAGATAGTAGGAGTAGTATGCGTAGTAACCGTATGCGGCACCGCGTGGCACGTCGTTCAGCACGGCGCCCAGCAACCGGATCGGCAGACGATCCAGCACCTCGAGTTTCGCCCCTGTGATGTCGCGGTTGCTGTGTCCAGTCCGCAACACGACCAGCAGCGCACCCGTCACAGTTCCCAGGATGAACGGATCAACGCCTGCGGTGAGCGGCGGGCTGTCGACGATGATCACGTCATAGTTCTCGCGCATCTCGGCGATAAGCTGAGCCATCACCGGCGATCCCAGCACCTCCGGCGCGCGCTGTGTACGCGTGCCACAGCCGATGACTGCAAGGCGTGGGTATAGCGTCTGCTGCACGATTTGGTCGAGCCCGATCTCGCCGAGGAGGAAATCGACCACACCAGGCTGGCGGTTGGCATTGAACCGGCGGTGCAGTACGCCGCGACGGACGTCGCCATCGATCAGGAGCGTGCGGTGGCCTCCATCCGCGAACGCGAGCGCCAGATTGGCGGACAAGAACGACTTCCCATCGCCCGGTCCGGGGCTCGTGATGGTGACAAGCAATGGTCCCGGACCGTGCTCGTGGATGACGTTGAGGCGCACGCCGCGCAGGGCTTCGACGACTTCGGCCGGCTCTTTGGCGCGCAGGTGCGGCACCGCACCGATGATGGGTAGTCCGAGGTCGCGCGAGATTTGTTCCGGATAGCGCACCTTCGGATCGACGCGATCGAGCACGATCGCGCCCAGCACACCGAGACCGAGGCCGGCCAGGAGGCCCATAAGCAGGAGGCGCGGCTTACTGTTCTTGACCGGGCGCTGCGGCACGACTGCGGGGTCGAGAACCCGGATGTCGGGAACGGTCGCCTCGGCGGCCAGCCGCGCCTGATCGTAGCGCTGCTGCAGCGCCGTATACGTCTGCTCCTTCAGCTCGGCGTTGCGATTCAGCCGCACTTCTTCGATCGCCCGGCCGGGAATCTGGCGGAGGTCGCGCGATGCGGCGTCCCCCTGTCTCCCCAGTTCCGACTCCCGCGCGGCCAGCTGTGACGCGAGCGCGCGCGCGAGCGTGGGAATCGTCCGCTGCTGTAACTCCGTGATCTGGGCTACGAGACGCTGCAACGGCGGATAGGCCTCGGAGTAGTGATACCGATAGGTACGCGCCTGCGCCTGTTTTTCGCTCAGCTCTTTCAGCGCATTCGACAATTCGGGCGCGCGCTGCACCGACCCGATCGCGGATAACGCGTCCGTTGGTAGCTCGGCGTTTCCGACGAGGCGCTCAATGGCGTCCCGGTCCCGCCGCAACTGGTCGCGCTCGACTGCCATCTCGAAGAAGCTGGCGCGGATCGGGTCGCGGGTCTCGGGCGCCGCGCCGGTGCGCTGTTGATCCGACGGCAGCGTGATGGTGCGGGTCCGGAAACGCGACAGCGCGGTTTCGGCCTCGTCGAGATTCTGCTGCGCGGTCGATAACTGGTCTTCGAGAATCTTCGTCAGCTCGATGAGCTTTTCCCGCTTCAACTGAGCCGCCACCGCGACATAGCGCTGAGTTACAGCGTTCAGAATGTTGGAAATCTGCTCGGGGTTCGTGCCGCGCAGCTCCACCGCGAGGAAGTTGCCGTTCAGGTCCATCCGCACGATCAACTGCTCGCCGAGCCGGAGCGCGGCGTCGCGTGGCGGTACGACGCTGAACTCGATGGTGCGGTCGGCCGGCAGGCTTCCCGGCGCCGGGGCCCACAGGAAACCCAACCGCTTGCCCACCGAGTCACCGACTGTGCCCCGCTCCAGGTCCGCGCCCTCGGCCGAGGAAAGAGCATACGCGCGTCCGTCGCCACTGACGCTCAACCGGTAGTCCCCGGGCCGGAAGTTCTCGTTGATGCGGAAGCCCTCGAAGCTCGCCCGATCGGCCGGGCGTTTCAGCTCGAGGTACAGGCCAAGGTCCCGCACCACCTGGTCCAACACGATGTAGGAGCGCAGCAATTCCACCCAGGCGTCGGCGTCGAGCAAAGCGCCCTGCCGGATCGGCCCTCGCGCATCGGCGTGGGCGTCGCCACGCCGGTCGGGGACATCGACCCAGACATTGGCCTGTGCCCTGTAGATCGGACGCAGCACACGTGTCGCCGCGACCGCGGCACCAAGGCCCAATACCACCATGAGGAGGACGATCCACTTGAAGCGCAGCAGCGCGCTCGCGATACGCCGCCAGTCGGGGCCCGATTCGTGTTCCGGGAGATTCGTCGCCGGGGGAGGACTCGCCCGCCGTAGGACTGGCGCGGACTGACCGCGGATTGCCGGAAGGGATTTTGGAGTCATCGGAGGTGGAGGGAGCAAGACCTATACCGTGCGGGGTCCATCGGCGCCCCAGACCCTGGGCATAACATCCCGCGCCAGGCCGTCGCGTCCGTGCCACAAGCAGTAGCGATGCCACGTAGCACTGGGACCGCACCCCCCATTGTAAACGGCACACGGCTTGCGAGTCACGGGCGCATGACACTTCCCCGGCTGCGCCCGTTCCCTTGGACCTCCGTCGCGCTGCAGATGCCACGCGACGAGACTCGGCGCGCGCTCAACGTGCTCATCGCGCTGGTAGCCCTGGTGCTCGCCCTGCCGCTGATGGTCATCATCGCGATCCTCATCAAGCTCACATCGCGGGGCCCCGTGCTCTTCACGCAGCCGCGGGTCGGTCTCGATCGCCGTGCCCCCGACAACGCCGGCGGCAACTGGCGGCGCCATTCCGACTTCGGCGGCCGCACCTTCACGATGTACAAGTTCCGCACGATGCGCGCGAACGAAGAGAAAGCGCCGCAGGTGTGGGCACTGCGCGACGATCCGCGCGTGACCGCGGTGGGAAGCGTGCTGCGCAAGTTCCGGCTCGACGAGCTGCCGCAGCTCTGGAATGTGTTGGTGGGCGACATGAACGTCGTGGGCCCGCGCCCGGAGCAGCCCGCGATCTTCGCGTCCCTGCGCGAGCAGATCGAAGCGTACCCGACCCGCCAGCGCGTCCTGCCCGGGATCACCGGCTGGGCTCAGATCAACCGGGCCTACGACAGCTGCGTGGACGATGTGCGCGAGAAGCTCAGCTACGATCTCGAGTACATCCGCCAGCGCTCGGCGTTCGAGGACCTGAAGATCATGTTCCTCACGCCCGCGGTGATGCTTGGCCGCCGGGGCGGCTGGTAACACCTCGGCGCGTCGGCTCCCACACCGCCGTTCCCTGCCCCCCAATGGCCGTGATCCATGCCTGGAGCGCGGCGATGTTCCCACTCACCGCGTAGGCGGGCATCGCGATCAGGCGCGGCAGCCGGCGTCCCTCCGGCCAGAGCCACCCGATCGCCGCTACAATCCCGACTACCCCGCCGAGCACCAGCGTCGCGCCGGCCCACCAGTGTCGCGGCGCTAGCGCCGCAAGTACTGCGGCGGCAGGGACGAGCGTCCACGGGGCGAGCCAACGGCACAGCTTGTGGCTCCAGAGCATCCACGCGAACAGACCGGTCCGCCTCGGGTTGAGCAGGGCCCGCTTGTGCCACAGCGTTCTCAGACCGCGCGCCATCGTGCGCACCTTGCGACGGTACTCACGCCGCAGCGAAGCGCTGCGGGGGACGTAGCAGATCGCGGCCGGAACCGATACAGCACGAAACCCGTGCTCGCGCGCCACGAGCGCCGACCCAAAGTCCCGGCTCAGCCCGTCCGGCATAGTCTGCATGTGTAGATCGCGGCGAATCGCGTACAGACAGCCCGACGCTCCGACGATTCCGAACAAGCTCGTCTCGAGGTCACGAATCCACATATCGTAGCCGACGTACGCCTGCTCCCCGGGATTGGAGCGATCGTCGACGTTGGACACGCTGACATCGCGGCCGGAGGCGACGCCCACGGACGGATCGTCGAACATCCTCACGAGCTGCTTCACGGCGCCCGCGTCGATCCGTACCGACGCATCGGTGTTGATGATGATCTCCCCTGTGAGACGCGATCTCGCCGCGTTTTCCGCGCCGGTCTTGCCACGGCGCTGCGCCAAGCGCAGGAGCTCGACGCCTCGTGGACCGAACCGCATGACGATTTCATCGGTGCCGTCCGTGGATGCGTCCGAGATCACGAGGATCTGGCGACGGTCGGCCGGATAATCGAGTGCCAGTATCCGCTCGAGCGTGTCGGCAATGACGCCGGCCTCGTTGTAGACGGGGATCGCGATGCTGATGAGCGGCCACGCTCCCGCGCGGTCCGCCGCCGACGGAAGCCGGCGTGATCGGCTCAGCGTCTTGAGGACGAGGGGATAACCGATGTATGCGTAGACGCCCACAGCCAGGGACATCGCGAGCCCAGCGAACGCCACCAGCATCAGACAGCGACCGCGGCGGGCATCGAGCCCTTGCCAATCACGAGTCTGTAGACCGCATCATAGCGGCCAATCCACGGCGGCACGGTGAAATCCGAGCTGAGTCGCTCGCGCGCGCGTTGCGCTCGGTCGTGAGCGGCCGCCCGGTCGCCGTAGACCGCCCGAATCCCCGCAGCCAGGGCGGCCGGATCCGTTGGAGGCACGAGCACTGCCTCCGCCGGTGACACGACGTCCGGAACACCACCAACTCGTGCCGCCACGATCGGCACTCCGCCTGCCATCGCTTCGAACAGCACGATCGGCGTGCCCTCGGTGCGGGAGCTCAAGACGAAGACATCGAACGCCGCGAACTGGCGCGCCACGTCCGGCACCATGCCGTGCCACTGGATCAGCTGCTCGACGCCGAGCCGCCGGGCCCTGGCGAGGAGCGACTGCTGCTCGTGACCATTCCCCACCATCGAGACTCTGAGCGGCAGGTCCCGAAGGTGCACAAGCGCGTCGAGGAGCACATCCGGTCCCTTTTCTGAGCTCAACCTCCCTACCCATCCGATCCTGAACTCCTCCGTCCAGATGCCGAGAGCATGCCGCGCCGACCAGCGATCGAACGGCGGTGCGGTCCGCTGCCACGCGTTTTGCACGACGGGAATCCGCTCAGCCGGGACGCGGTCGCGGATGAGTCGATCTCTTAGCGGGCGCGAGACGACGATCGCGGCATCGAACCTTCGAAAGGCGCGGCGCTGCAGCCGTTCGTACAGCCGGTTCTTCCAATCGCCTCCGCAAAAACCGTGGACCGTCGTAATCGTGGGGACACCGGCGCGCCGGGCCGCCGGGGCATCCAGCACGTCGGGACGAGCGCCGTGCGTGTGCACGACGTCGGGCCGCAGCCGGCGGACGAAGTCGAAGATCGCGGCCCGTTCCCGCCAGTACGCCCGAGGGGGAACCACGACCGGATGTGGTGTGACACCGCCTGCGGCCAACGAGGGGACGAGGGGGTGATCCGTCCCGGGGGAGTCCAGCACCATGGCGACATGGACCTGCGCGCCGGCGCGCGCCTGTCCTTCGGCGAGTAGCTGTAACACCCGCTCCAGACCACCAATCTCCCCGGGGGCGACGACATGGAGAATGCGCATAGCGTGGCTAGGTGCGCATCAAGTTCCGTGCTGCCGGATCGGGGCCGTGACGGCGTGTCGTTGCACCGCCGGCGCTGCGTCGGCGCAACAGGTAGGGTGTGTCAGGACATCCGGGCCCGCCGAGCCGCGCACGGACCGGTGGCAAGGATAATGCCCCACACCCGCGCATGTCGCAGGTACTGACGAACATATCCCGGGACTCGGACGTCGAGATTCTGACCGCCACGGCGCTGTCGCTCGAGGATCGCGCGGCGTGGCGCGAGCTGGCGAGCTACGGATCGGTGAGCGCGCCATTTGCCGACGAGGCCTGGGTCCGGTCGTGGATCGACGCGTTCCAGCCACGCCAACCGCTTGTACTCGGCGTACGGAACAACGACCGGCTGATTGGCCTCGCGGCGCTACAGCGTTTCACGGAGACCTGGGCGGGGCGCAAGATCGCCGTGGTGCAGTCGCTCACGAACGTCGAATGCACGCGGTTCGATTTTCTCTCGTCTCGAGGCCGCCTGAATGTGCAAGAACGGCTCTGGCGTTACGTGTGCGAATCAGGCCGCTGCGACGTCATCCGACTCGATCACCTGCCCGAGGGCTCGCCCACCTTGATGACGGGCGTCGAGATCGCGCGGAAGCTGGGATGGCGGTCGCACATAGAGCAGACGTTCGAGTCACCCTGGCGGCCGCTCGCCCCGCCGCCCGCGACGTGGGATGAAGGCTTGGCCAGGAAGTTCAAGTCGAATCTCCGCAACCGGGAAAACCGGCTGAAAGCTCTGGGCGAGATCACGCTCGAGGTCGCGACCGGAGGGAGCCTGGAGCGCGCGCTGCAAGTGTACTACCAACTCGACTCCGGCAGCTGGAAGAGCGAGAACGGGACGGCGGTATTCCAGCAAGACAACGTGAAGACATTCTACGACCAGCTGGTCGCTCATGCCGCCGAGCAGATCTGGATTCCGATCCTGTGGGTGCGCGGCGAACCGGCGGCCGCGCATTTCCTGCTGGTCCGGGATCGAGCCATGTATCTGCAGAAGACCGCATACAACCTGGCCTTCGCGCCGTACGCCCCGGGACAACTGTTGACGGCCCGCCTGATTCGGCACGGTATCGCCAACGGGATGGAGGCGCTCGACTTCCTCGCCGCCAACATGACGTGGAAGGCTGACTGGGAGCCGCGCATCCGCCCGCATTATCGGTTGCTGCTGTTCGCGCCGTCCGTGAACGGCCGCTATGCGTACTGGATGCGCTACGGGCTGCGGGAAAACGCGAAGCGGATCCCTGGCCTACAGAGCGTCGTGCGCGCAGTCAAATCGCGCCGGCGGATCGGCTGAGCGTGATGCGCTCTCGCATTCCGGTGTATCCATCGGCGGCCAGCTATCCGCGCGTCGGCCGTCTCCGAGCGAAATGGAGAGACTGGTTTCCGTTCAGCGCGCCGTCGGGGACGTGGACGTTCAGCGGCCGCGTCGCGCTCCATCACGGCCTGCCCAGCCTCAATCTCCCGCCCGGTAGCACGATCCTGGTTCCCGCCTACCACCAGGGCGTCGAGATCGAGACGCTCCTCGTCGCCGGTTACAAACTGAGCTATTACCGGCTCGACGAGCGCCTCGGGCTGGATTTCGCGGATCTCGAACGGCGCCTGGACAAGGATGTCTCGGCGCTGCACGTGATCCATTACTTCGGCTTCGCGCAGCCCCTCGAACCGATCCGCCGCTTTTGTGAAGTGCATCGCCTCAAGCTCATCGAGGATTGCGCGCTGTCGTTGTTCACCCGCGACAACGAGACCTGGGTCGGCTCGGTCGGCGATCTCTCGCTTTTCTCCGTCTACAAGACGCTCCCGGTGCCGCACGGCGGCTTTCTCGTGACCAAAGCAGCGCGTTCGCGGAATGGGTTGCGGCGCGCACCGTTGCGCTCCACCGCGGTCCAGACCTTCGACCTGATGAACATCGGCCTCCAGGCCAATCCGTGGGGACGGCAGCTCGAGCGCTGGCTCGGGCGGGCGTCGCACTGGGTTACACAGCGGATCGGCTTCGATCGGAACGGCACCATCGGGTCCGGCGGCGCGCTGTGGGATCAGCGCATGCTGGGGCATCGCGCGTCGGCGTGGATCACGTGGCTCATGCAGTTCATGGATCGCGACACCGTGGTGGCGCGGCGGCGCGCGAACTTCCAGCGCCTCGCGGCTCGCCTCCGTGGGTACGTGTCATTGCCGTTTCCCGAGCTGAACGAAGGAGCGTGCCCGCTCTTCTTTCCCGTGCTGGTTCCGGAGAAGGTCCGGTTTCAGCAGGATCTGGATGCCCTCGACGTGCAGAGCGTCAACCTGTGGGACACCTCGCATCCAAGCTGTCCGCCCGATCTCGCGGCGGAGGTCTTACACTGGCGCCGCCACTGCCTCGAGCTCCCGATCCACCAGGAATTGTCGCCCCCGGAGATCGACCGCGTCGCGGACGCCGTCATCGAGACGCTCGCAAGACAGTAATCACGGCATCGGCCACGCGGTCGATGTCCGCCGCTGAGAGCTCCTGATGGATCGGCAGCTCGAGGCACTGCTCCCGCCACGGCGCCATTTCGGCGGCGAGATCGGGCGGACAGGTGGCGTGTGAGTGCGGCCAGTACTTCCCGCTTTGCACGCCCACTTGCTCCAGCGCCACCAGCACGCGATCCCGGTCGGCCACCAGAATCGGAAACAGCAGCGGGCAGGTCCCTGGAGCCAGCTCGGGAAATGGGATCGCGGCGTGTCTACGCAGCCGCGCGGCCAGGCGCTCGTAGTTGGCGCGGCGCCGCGCAACGACGCGGTCGCGACTCGTCAGGCGCATGAGCTGCTGTGTCCAACGCGACGCGCCAAAGGCCACCTGCCGCTGATCCCAGCGAGGACCGCCGGACGAGACCGTCGTCTGGCGATTGAAGCGCAGCAGGCGTCTCACGAACCCGGCCGCCCGGCTGGCCGCCCGCTCGACGCCACTCCACCCACTCGCTTCGAGCGTGTGGTGCGCGAGGTCCAACGTCTGGACGAATGTCGACATCAATGGCGGCGCGCGCAGCTCCGACAGCGCGCCGCTGCGCGGGGCGACGAGATACCCGCCGTGCGGGACGGGCAGTGTCTTGTAGATCGAAAAGATCGCCAGGTCGCCGACGGAGCCCAGCCACGTTCCGTTGGCCCGGCTGAACAGCGCCAGCGCGCAGTCTTCGATCAGGTGAAGTCCGTGCGCATCGCAAAAATCGCGCAGGACGGCGAGCGACTGGGGGAGACCAAAGTAGTGAATCACGTATAGTGCCGAGACGCTCGCGTCGAGCCGGCGCTCGACGTCGGCGAGGTCGACGCGCAGCTCTTGATCCACGCGGTAGTGGCGCACGCGATGCCCGGCGGCAAGCAGCGCGTCGAGCTCGATACCCTCGTGATAGGCAGGAACGAGGATCGTGCTCGCGGGCGGCAGTCCGAGGGCACCCATTCCGTGGTAGAGCGCGACGCGCCCGCTGAACGCCCAACCCCCGGGTGCGTTGAACGGGAACCACGCCTGCCAATCAGAATGGAGCTGCCCCGCCCGCCGAAAGCCCGCGAGGGTCGGGTAGCCTGGGACCGTCACCGCCCGCGCGCCTCCATGTGGTGGCCGGCAGTCGCGATGGTGATGCGCCCTCCGTTGCGGCCGCGTTCGGAGATGGTCGGTTCCCCTGTCGTGGTTGGGCCGCCCACAACAGCGTTCGCGACCGACTCGGCTACGACCGCGGCACCCGCGGGCGTGTAATGGTCGTGGTCGAAGTAGTGCCGTGCGCGCTGCGTCAACACATGGCGAAGATTCAGACGCTGAACGCCGAGCTCATCCGCCACCTGCGCGGCGCGCGCGTGCACCAGATCCAGCAGCCGGTTGACGACGTCCAGGCTGTAGTACGCGGTGACTTTGTCTTTCCAGGGCCGGCCAACCCCACCGTGCCAGAAGCGCGCCGCCTCCTGCGGTGTGTATTCCCCCTCGAACCACGGTTGCAGCATGACGATCACGCGGTCGGCATGCGCGACCGCGCGGCGGCACAGGCGGCGGAAATGATCCTCGAAGTGCCGCACCATCACGGTCGCGTCCGGCATCGTGTGACGCACGTCGGTCGCCTGTGCGCGCATGCGCCGCGCGGGTTCCTGCCATGCACCGGCGCGCTCCTTCACTTCCAAGGGCCGCAGGCACGCACGCCGCAGCCTGCGCGCGATCTCGACCAGAGCCCACGAACCGGGCCTCCAGCCAAAGCGCTGCCGCGGATGGCCGGCGAAGAGCTGCAGCTCCGGCACCGGTGACGGCGGACGCGCCGCCGGCGCGCCCTCCTCGAGCCAGTGGTACACGTCGCTCGCCCCTACCATGATGAGAATGACATTCACTCGGGCGTACTGCGGCAGCACGCGCTCGAAGATGAGATCCAGGTCAGCCGACCCGACGCCGGAGTGACCGATGTTCCCCACATGCACGCGACGAGCGCTCAGGGACTGAAGCCTGTCCGGCGTGTTGAGCAGCCGCTCGAGAACACCCGGCCAGCTCTTGGGCTGGTCGAGGGCGAAGCACTCGACGGCGCTCCCACCAGTCGCGAGCACGCGGTACAGCCCGTCGCTGTCACCGGGCACCTCGCTACCGCGCTCACCGTGGCGGTTGATGTCGAAGCGCACGCGAGGCTCGAGCTCGGGAAACACGTCCGCAGCCAGCCGGATCTCCTGCCGCATGCGCGGTGGCCACACGTAGTAGCGCGACCACCGCCGCACCCACCAACGACATCCCGCCTCGGCAACGAGCAGCAGGACGACACCAAGGAGTGCGGCGATCAACAGGATCTGGATCATGCTCTGCTCGATGCGCGCAGCTGCGGGAAACGAATTCGCACGTCCACGTAGCGGTCGTTGCGATAGACGAACAACACCCACGTCAGCCCGAAGAGCAGCACCGAGGAGATCGCGGCAGCCGCCAGCCCGCTGATGTTGCGGACGTCGAGGCCGATCTTGAACCAGAGCAGCAGCGCCAGCACCGGGATCCCGCCCAGCACCGCGCGGGGCAAGACGTACCGGAGATACTCCACGACCGGCATCTGGAGCTCGCGGCACGCATGGAACAGCACGAGGCCGGCGAACAGAACATTCGGGATCGCGGTGCCGAGGGCGACGCCGGCAAGTCCGAGCGGCCGAACGAACAGGATGCTCAGCACGAGGTTCATGACACCAGCGACGAGGAACCCGATCGTCGGGAGCTGCGGTTTGCCGAGCCCCATGAGAATTGGGAGCGCCACCCCGCGCACGGGCAGGAAGACGAGGTAGGAGATCATGAGGACTTGCAGCACGGCGCCCGCCGACCCCTCGAACTCCGGACCCACCCACCACGCGATGAAGCGCGGTCCCAGCACGAGGAGGAACAGGCCGGCCAGGATCGTCAAGGAAAGGGCGATCTTGGACCATTTGAGAAAGATCTCTCGCAGCTCCGGGACCTTGCCTTGAGTCTGAAGTCGCGTGGCGGTCGGCATTACGACGGCCGCGATCGCGACGACAAACTCCATGAGATAGATGATGAGGCTGTTGGCGACGGTGAAGTGCGGGATCGACCCCACGTCCATGAACGCCCCGATGACCATCGAGTCCGTCTCGAACGAGAGGCGCGCTCCGGCGTGCAACACCAGCACGTAGAGACTGAAGGAGAAAATCTTGCGCACCAGCGTCCAGTCGAACCCCGCCAGGCGCATGCGAATCTCGGGATAGCGGCGCCGAATCAGGAGCCAGCACAGCATGAAGTCGAATGCCAGGCACGCGAGCTGGACCAGGGCCAGCACCGTCAGGGATGCGTTGAGCGTCAGCAATCCGACCGTGAGTCCAACTCGCAGTACCAGGCTCGCCAGACGAATGACGTTCCGGGGGACGAAGTCGCCGTGTGCTGCGAGGATCCCTTCCGGGAGGAGCGCGACGAATCCGACGGCGACGAAGAGCACCATCACCGCGAACGCCGAGCGAGCGTCGGTGTGCAGGGGCGTGGGGATGCCGTAGAGGGTGAAGAACGCATACAGCCCCAGCCCGACCACCGTCGCGACGACGCCCAGAAGCAGATACAGGCCCGTGCAGCTGCTGATCGCCTGGTTGAGGCTGCGCGTGTCGCCATTGGCGACGTGCTGGGCGAAGTACCGCACCGAAGCCATCGGGACTCCCAACACAAGCAGTCCCAGATAGCCGTTCATGGACGTGATCAGCAGCCAGGTGCCGTAGCCCTCGACGCCGAGCTTGTGCAGCGTGAACGGCGTGAGCAGGTACAGGGCGATCACCGTCACCACGGTGACGACCCAGTTGCTTCCGATGCTCTTCAACATGCGGCGGCCTCGACGGCGGCTGCTTCGCTCACCGTGGCAAAAGTCAACGGCGTGATCTGCGAGAGACGCTCGACATACGCTTCGACGGTCGCGTACAAGCGCTCCACATCCGCCGTCGTAGCCGTGAACGGGCTCAGTCCCGGTTTGAGGCTGGGGCTGTGCCACGACAGGTGCAGATGCCGGACGCCCTTCTCGATCAAACGGCGCGACAGGGTGAGCATCTCGGCGACCGACGCCAGCTCCGGACTCAACACGATGCGTTTGCAAATACCACGCAGGCGGCGCAATCCGGGCATGTCGAGCGCCCGATCCACTTTGCCCCATAGCGCAAACGCCCTGCGCCCGAAGCCACACGACAGCGGAATCTCGATCAGGTCGCCGTCCTCGGCGGGCTGGTTCACGTTCCGGTCTGGCGCCAGCCGATAGGCGTCGAGCGGCGCATCGACGAAGGATGGCCCATCGTCGAATGCTTCCCAGCTCACGAACGGCGTGACGCTGCTGTCCACCTGGTAGCCGCAGCGCAACAACGCGGCGACGGTGTCGCGACCCAGCCCGTATCTCCCGGCGCGAAAGGCTCGGGGACGGACGCCAAAAGTCTCGGCGAGGGTCGCAGTCAGCGATTGCAGCTTCGCCAGCTGCAGCTCGGCCGGCAGATTCTTGAGCATCGAGTTGCGAGGCACGAACGCTTCGGTGAGCGGAGGCGTGTTCCAGGGGTGCAGGTGGGCGGCGATTTCACCGCGTGTGCCCACCTCCCGCATCACGGCCGCAGCCGCGGGGGCGATGGCCACCTGGTAGCTGGTGAAGTACGTCGGCCGGATGCCTAGACGATCGAACACGGCAGCCTGGCGCGGCAACTCGCCGATGTTCTCGCACGTGACCCGCTGGCGACTGCGATGCCAGTTGTCCTCCTCGGTGTCGATGGACACGATGAGCAGGGTCATTCCGTCGCCTTCGCTTTCCGGAAGCGCGCCCGGAGTTCGGCGGCAGCGTCCAGCCCGCGCAACCAGCGCCCCCGCCAGCCGCCGCGGAAGATCGTGACCTCGTCCGTGAACCGGCGAGTCTGGGTCCACTGCAGCTTGTAAGGGTCATCGCCGCGCAGAAAGTCAAAGCGCCGATAGCCGCGCTCAATGGCGCGGCGGATCATCGCTCCGATGAGAACCTGACCCACGCTCTCGCGGTCCCAGCGAGGATCGCGGCCGCACTGGTAGAAGTACACGGTGTCGCGACACGTAAACCCGTACCAAGCGGCGGCTGGCTCGCCGTCCAGATCGAGCGTCGTCAGCCATAGCTGCCCGCGCTGCGAGAGCTCGGCAGCGAACCGACGATGCAAGCGGTCGATATTGGGATCACGAAACGCGCCCCCCCCCGCCCCTCCTCCGTCGCCCCAACGCCGCTCGTGGAGAGTCACCAAGTGGCGCCACCCCTCCTCGACTCGATCGCCGTCGTAATCGGTGATCGCCACGGCGTGATGGCGCTTCAGATTTCGCTCCATGTAGCGCAGCGCCTGGCGGCGCTTGGCGCTGACGCTCGCCAGGTAACTCTCCCAGTCGTCGCACAGGTCGAGGTACGGGCAAACCCAGAGGCACTTGTGCTGGCTCATATAGCCGCGTGCGGTCATCGCTTCACATAGCTGGCGAGCGCCGGGCGCGTTCAGCGCCAGGTTGCTCAGGACGAGAATCTGCCAGTCCAGCTCTTCGAGCAGCGGCACGAGGGAGCTGATATCGGCCCCCGGCGCGGTAAGCACGTCGAGGTGATCCGGGCAGCCCGTGTCCCCAATCGCCCACGTGAGCGCCGTGACCGGCATGCGGTGGAACAAAACTCGTCGGCGCTGGACCGGGAGGATGGCTTCCACCGCGGATCCCGCACCACGCAGCACGACTGCCTCACTCGCGCCGACGTCCGCGGCGGCATCGGCACATGCGCGGTGCCACGCCCAGCTCATGAACGGCGACGGCGATTCGGCGCCCGACTGCAGCGCTTCCCAGGCCGCGGGACCGAGAGCGAGCGCGTCCGTCAACGGCATCCGCGTCGCGACACTGCTCGACGCGATCTGCTGCGGCGCAGCCACAAGACGTGGAGTACTCAACGGGCGAGCCCCAATTGCTGAAGCGATTCGAGCAGGAAGGGGACGGGATCACGCCACCGCCACACTTCCTCCCGGTGGCGGCTTCGATCGAACCGGAAGAAGTCACGCAACGCGCTGAGCTTGCCACGTCCCCCGCCCCCGTTGCGCAGCCGGAGGTAGAGATGATCGACATCGCCCCAGAACCACCGGCTGCGCACACCCACGTGGTAGTGAGTCACGGCCGGGACGTACCGTCCGAGCGCGCAGGCGACGAGCAGCGCGGGAAAATCAACGCCGGCGTCAATGGCCAGCTGGAGTGATCCCCACAGCCTTCCGTTCACTTCCATGAAAACGTGGCGCCCGGTTTGCTCGTCGCGCTTGCATTCGATCATCGCGACACCCTGCCAGTTCAGGTCCTGGAGCATTCGACGCCCCGCCTCAACCAGCGCCCTGTCGAGTGCGATGCTTTCACGGTAGACGCTGACGCCGCCCTCGGGCGGCTTTTCGCGCAAGCGCCGGTGGGCAAACTCGGCCACCACCCTGCCGTTCCAACGCAGCACAAAGAGCCCTTCGCCGCGGCCCCGCACACGGCGTTGCAGCAACACCGGAAACGCAGCCTCAGGGAGCGTGTGCAGCACCGCGTCACACTGGTCTCGTGAGTCCACGAACCTCACGTCGAGGTGTCGTCCGCCGACAACGGATCGATGAGGCTTGAGGACCGCGGGGAAGAAATCGGCATCAGGCAGCGGAGTTTCTGCGTTCACCATCAGCACCGTCTCGGGCACGGCCAGTCCCGCCCGACGGGCGCAGTCCAGCATCGCGGCCTTATCGGACGCTTTGCGATACGTCTCCCGATCGGGGAACGGGAGCGCGACGGCGGGGGGAATATGCCGGCCGCCGGCAAGCACCGCTTCGACCGAGGCGTCGGTAACGGGCAGCAGGACCCGAGCCTCCAGCCGTCGCGCCAGGCCGCCGATCTCCTCGGCATACCCGGCGGGATCGGCGAGCGGATCGGTCGTCAGATGGAGACGGCGTACGCCGCGCGACACGCCCGCCAGTGAGAACCGGCGCGCGGACGCGACGCCAACCTCGAAGCCGGCCCGTGTGAGCGACCGCACCGCAGCGAGTGCGGCGCGCTCATTTCCGTCGGTGAGCAACGCGTCCATGACCGTGCTCGCATTCCCTTGAGAGAACCGTGCCGTGGAGCTTCCCGCTACGGGAGACGGAATCTGTGGCGCGGACGCAACGGTTTGAGCGCGCCGGCCGCCTATCGGGGCAGTGGCTCCAGTCTTGCTCAATCGCTCTCGCGACATGTGTGGAATCGCGGGCATCGTATACCACGACCGTGAGCGTCCCGGATCCGAAGCGCTCGTCCGTCGGATGTGCATGGCCCTGCGCCATCGGGGCCCCGACGACGAGGGCATTCACGTGCGTGACGGCGTCGGCCTCGGGATGCGACGCCTCAGCATCATCGACTTGAGCGGCGGCCGCCAGCCGATCTTCAACGAAGACGGCTCGAAGGTCATCGTTTTCAACGGCGAGATCTACAATTACCGCGAGCTCCGCGGTGGCCTCCTCGCGCGCGGGCATGCGTTCCGCTCGTCGGGCGATACCGAGGCCGTCCTGCACCTCTACGAGGAGCAGGGTGCCGACTGCGTCAGGGCGCTGCGGGGCATGTTCGCATGGGCCATCTGGGACGAGACCGCGGAAACGTTGGTCCTGGCACGCGACCGATTTGGTATCAAGCCTCTGTATGTCGTGACCGGTCCCTGGGGGATCGCGTTCGCGTCCGAGTTGAAGGCGCTGCATGCGGCGGGCTTGACGTCGCGTGAGCTCGACTGGGAAGCGCTCGACAGCTATCTCCAGTTGGGATACCTCCCCGCTCCTCGGACGCCGTTCCTGAACGTCCGCAAACTCGAGCCCGGTCACACCCTCGTCTGGCGCCGCGACGGTGGCGTCACGACCCGCCGCTACTGGCGATTCCCCCGGGATGACAAGCAGAGCCCGACGGAGCCCGCGGCCCGCGTGCGTGAGTGGCTCGACGAATCGGTTGCGGCTCACCTTGTGAGCGACGTGCCCGTCGCGGCCTTTCTGAGCGGCGGCCTCGATTCTTCCGCGATCGTGTCGAGCATGGCGGTCGCCGGGGATGTACCGCACGCCTTCGTCGCCCGCTACGAGGGCTCCGGCGCCACGGCGGCGGACGAGACCGAGCTCGCGCGCGCGCTGGCCGCGCGCCACGGGGCCGATCTCACCGTCATCGACATCCGCCCCAATCTCGAGAGCATTTTCGAACCGATCGTTCGGGCGCTCGATGAGCCCCACGCCGACGACTCCGCCATTCCCACCTGGCTGCTGTCACAGGCGGTTGGCAGCCGCTATAAGGTGGCGTTGACGGGCATCGGTGGTGACGAGCTGTTCGCGGGATATCGGCGGCACATCGGCCTGCTCGCGACGGAGTACTACGCGAAACTGCCAGCGCAGCTTCGCCGCTGGGTGGGCGCGGCGAGCCAGTTGCTCCCCGAGCCACGCGACGGCACGCTCGGCGTCGATCGACTCAAGCGATTCCTGAAGACCGGCAACGGGACCATTCCCGATCGCTTCCTGGGTATGATCAGCCGGCTGTCCAATGACGAACGGTTGGCCCTGTATGCGCCCCATCTCCGCGCCCAGATCTCGGGCAACGCCGCCAGTACTCGCTTCCGGGACGTGTTCGGCCGGCAAAAGAAGGCGTCAGGCCTCGCCGCAGGACTGTACATGGACTACACCACGTTCCTGCCCGATGACATCCTCGCGCTCAGCGACCGGCTGTCGATGGCCCACTCCCTCGAGATCCGCGTGCCCTTCGTCGATCACGTCCTCGTCCAGGCCGTCTTCCCGATTCAGCAGCGCATAAAGATCGGTGCGAGGTGGCAGAGCAAGCGGCTGTTGCGAACGGCACTGCGTCCTCGCCTGCCTCGCGCTCATTTCCGCGCGCCGAAGCGCGGGTTCGTGGGACCCACCGCGTCCTGGCTGCGGCACGAGCTCCGTTCGTTGTTGACGGACGAGCTTTCACCTGCACGGCAGCGCCGGCTCGGCTACTTCGATCCGTCCGTGGTGCAGACCCTGTTACAAGAGCACCTGACGGGTCGGCAGAATCAGGAGCGGATTCTTCTGGCATTGCTCTGCTTTTCAACGTGGCATCGCTTGTATCTCGAGTAGGAGGTAGGTCATGGTAAGCCCGGGTCGGTGGCAACGCGCCCAACGCTACGAACGCGACTACTGGAGCTCGGTCGCGACCAGCATCGCCGCCGGTTCCGTCTCGCAACTGAACTGGTATCAGTGGCGGGCGGAGGAGCTGGCGCGCACCCTGCGGGCCTTGGGCCTCGGGCCATTGACGGAAGGCCAGGCGCGCGTGGTTGAAGTCGGAAGCGGGCCGGTCGGCATCGTGGGGTTCGTTCCGGCCGCGGAGCGAGTCGCGATCGATCCGCTCGAGCCGCACTACGCGAGCAATCCCACGCTCACCGCCCTGCGGAATCCACTCGTTGAGTATCGCCCGGGCGCCGTGGAGGCGCTCCCCTGCGACAGTGGGCGCTATGACCTGGCGATCATCGAAAACTGCATCGACCACGTGCGCGACGTGGACGCCGCCATGCGGGAGTTAAAGCGCGTACTCAATCCCACCGGTCTGTTGTACATCACGGTCAACTGCCGAACTCGCTGGGGTTTCGTGGCGCACCAGACGCTGTCGCGCCTGCGGGTGGATGCCGGCCATCCCTACACCTTCACGCCGCATCGGGCGCGGAAACTGCTTCGGGATCACGGCTGGCGCCCGCTACAGTTGGAGGTGGGATCCTACAGGGACGCCCTGCGCGCCGATCTGGCCGGGCCGGAGCTCAGTGATCGCCTCAAGGGCCTGCTGGGGATCAGTGAATTCCTCGTGAGCGCGGTAGCACGGCGGGATGAGCCGGGTCTGAACTGACGCCCGTCAGGGCGTGGCTCGCCGGCCGTAGCCGTTCCAGAAGGCCTTCCAATACGGAGTGACGGTTACGTCGGCGTATCCAGCCCGCTCATACCAGCGGCGCAAGTCTTCTCGCTTGTAGTGCTTCTTGACCGGACACGAGAGACGGTCGAACCAATCCGTCACGCAGGTATGAAAGTCGTGCTTCGCGTACTCCTGAATGCGTTCCGGGACGACGCGTTGCAGCGCTCGACCCAGGCCCGTCGAGCGCACACGACGCCAGGGCCCGATGAACAACCCGTAATCGACACATCCGGCGGCGACACTGACGAACCTGAGCACCGGGTTTGGCAGCCGCACGGTGATCTTGCGGGCCACTTCGAGCAACGCCAGAACGACGGGCCGGCTGGCCTGATAGACGTTCACCAGCAGAATGCCGCGATCCCGCGGCTGCCGCGCCAGTGCGTAGAACCCGCCTTCCGGATCCGGAAGATGTTGTAGCACACCCAAACAATAGACGTAATCGAATTCGCCCGGCCGAAACGGAAGATTGAAGGCGTCGGCCTGGACCACATGGCAATTCGCCAAATCGCGCGTACGCGCGAAAGCCGAATCCACGGCGCGGGAGAGATCCACCGCGAAATGCTCCTGCGCCAGGCCGGCCGTCTGCGCGGCGTGACGTCCGGCCCCACAGCCGATCTCCAACCCGACTCGGCCGGCGAACAATTCCTGCGCGTCACATCCGGTGGGGAGCCAATCGGCGAAGTTGACGGCGTGATAGTCAGCCGCCCAAGTCCATTCATAGCCGAAGGCTTCCTGCGTCTTTCGCTTGACCTCGGCGTCCCGGCTCTTTGCCCCGTTCCCCGCCACACTCCTTGCGGCGTGTTCACGGAAGAAGTCCGGGTAGTCCTGTTTCAAACCGGGCAACAGCTGCGGCGGCAACATCCTCGGCACGCCCTGGATGATGGGGTACTCGAGGCCGCAGCGGCAGCGGAAGAACCCCTCCATGATCTCGTCACCTTCCCGGCGCCGCTCGTCGAGCTCGACGGTTGACTGACATGCTGGGCACACCAGATGTTGCGCGATGGACGCTTTCATTTCCGATTCCTCACTGGCCGCGGCTCAAACGCACGTGGTCGATTCGGTAGTAGTCGTTTTGACGCTTCACGTCACCGGTATTCCCGCCATAGGTGGGCGCGAATTGGATGTGATCGAAACCGCCGTCTTGCACCATCTTCAGGTTGGTGTACTGCCCGTTGAGCGTCCCATCTACCCACCACTTCACGACGCCGTTCGCCGCATCACCGGTCGAGTACTTCGCGTAGATCTCGATGCGATGCCAGGCGCCGAGCGTCACGACAGTGGTGTGGACGTTGGGCTCGAGCCGCTGATCCGCGGTCGGACCTCCGCCGGCGATGAGATCGTTCATGCCCCGGATCCGCCATGGATCCGGACTCAGATCGAAGTAGAGCAAGTCCGTGGCGTTGCCGGCGACACTGGGCGTCCAAATGAAGGCGATCTTGTTCACGCCCGACCCGTCACTCTGGAACGGGTCGGACGGTTTCCACCAGAAGCCCCAATACAGCTCGCGGACACCGGAGGAAAAGGCGCACTCGAGCATCGCTGGATCGCGCCCCGACGGGAAGCCAACGGGGTAGCTGAACTGAAATGAGTAAGGCGCTGACAGCGGAGCCGTATGGTCTACAACGCGCGTGCCGCGACCGGCCCCGTTGCGCCACACTCGCCAGCCGGTCGGTCCGAGCGTGTCCCCGTCCGTGGCCGTCGCAGCGTCAAGTGCGGCCGCGAAGTCATAGTCGCTGAGGACGGAGAATCCCGCCGGTTCGTTCGGCCACGAGCCGTCGGAGGGCGACGCGCGATCGCCACAGAATCTGGCGACTGGTGGCGTTCGCGACCGTTTCCAGGCCCAGAGGCCGCCGACCAGCGCGATCCCCAAGACTCCCATCACCGCTGCTCGTGAAGCGGTTCGCATCGCTGGCGGCCGTTGCAAGTCGGGGACCAGCGGCCGGCTCACGCGTGAGCGCCGCGACGTGTAGCGCGGCCGCTACAGGTGAAGCGACTACGTCACGGGGTTGGCGCGCGACTTACGTGGATGTGATCGAACCAGTAGTAGTCGGTCTGCAACTTGAGCTCGCCGGTGTTCCCGCCAAACGTCGGCGCGATCTGGAGGTATCTGAACCCGGCATCCTGCGCCATCCTGAGATTGTGGTAGTTGCCGTTGAGCTTCCCATTCACCCACCATTTCACGACGCCATTCGCAACATCGCCGAGGGAGTACTTCGCATAGATCTCGATGCGATGCCACTCACCAAGTCTCACGACCGTGGTGTCGATGTTCGGCTCCAACCGCTGGCCGGCGGTCGGACCTCCACCTGCGATCAGGTCGTTCATGCCCCTGATGCGCCACGGATCCGGACTCAAATCGAAATACAACAGGTCCGTAGAGTTGCCGGCGAAGGTCTGCGTCCAGAGGAACACAATCTTGTTGACGCCCGATCCGTCACTCTGAAATGGATCGGACGGTTTCCACCAGAAACCCCAGTAGAGCTCGCGAGTGGACGGCGTGAGGTAGTACTGCAACGTCGAGGGCGTCAGACCGGAGAGGAAGCCAATCGGGTACTGCACTTGGTACACGGAAGGGGGTGAGAATGGCGCCCCCGGATCCGTCGTCCCCGATCCGTCACCAACCGGGTTTCTTTGGACGTACCAGCCGGACCTCCCCAGGAGCAATTCATCCGGGGTTGTGGGCACGGGGTCTTCGAAGCCGTAGTCGCTGATCAAAGCGAACTGCGGCGGCTCGTTCGGCCATTGGGAATGAGGCCTCGGCGGCAGAATCTCTCGACAGCCCGAGGGCTCACTCCCAACGGCGAGCGAGATGCTGAGGACCGCGATGACGTAAGACCTGGGCACGGTCCTTTCGTACACCGCAACTCAGATACCGTCCCCCTCTTTTTTACGGCCCGCGGCTCAAACGAACGTGATCGTACCAGTAGTAGTCGTTCTGGGTCTTGCGCTCACCGGTGTTGCCGCCGTACGTCGGTGCGAACTGCAGGTGATCAAACCCGCCGTCCTGCACCATCTTCAGGTTCGTGTAGTGGCCGTTGAGCGTGCCGTTCACCCACCACTTCAGGATCCCGTTGGCGTTCGACCCCGTCGAGTACTTCACGTAGATCTCGATGCGATGCCACTGCCCCAGCGTGATCACCGTCGTCGTCACGTTGGGCTCATCGCGGAGCCCGGCGCGCGGGCCACCCCCCGCGATCAAGTCGTCCATGGCTCGAATCCGCCACGGGCCCGGACTCAAATCGAAGTAGATCAGATCAGTGGCGCCGCTCGGCGTCCACACGAACGCGATCTTGTTCACGCCCGAGCCATCGCTCTGGAACGGATTCGACGGCTTCCACCAGAAGGCCCAGTAGATCTCTGTCGGCCGCTGGCCGAAGTTGTACTCCACCATCGTGGGCTCGTACCCGGACAGCCAACCGATCGGGTAGTGCACCTGGAACACGCCATTGGGCGACTGCGGCGCGCTGGCATCCTGCGCGAGCGTGCCAAGACCGGCCGTATTCCACCAGATGCGCCACCCCGCACCCAGCAAATCGCCCCGATTCGTCGCCGGCACGAAGTCGCCGAACCCGTAGT
>Ga0184632_10000026_pt1 | contig 41244 bp, 43 predicted proteins | sample PLM31_50_b1_FD_133153 | JGI IMG/M metagenome (GOLD analysis project Ga0184632, IMG submission 133153) | Groundwater sediment microbial communities from an aquifer in East River, Colorado, USA - PLM3-1_50_b1 | ecosystem: Environmental > Terrestrial > Soil > Riparian zone | place: USA: East... | reverse complement strand
CCCATCGCCTGCGCGCTGTGGCTCGTCGTCACACTGTTCGCCCTCGCCGCGCTGTTCGTGATGCTGGACGCGCAATTCATCGCGGTGCTCCAGGTGCTCGTCTATGCGGGCGCTATCATGGTGCTGTTCCTCTTCGTAATCATGCTGCTGAACTTGGGACGCCCGGGACCGACGGACATCAAGGGTCCCGTGGGACTGCTGATTGCCGTCGTGTTGGCGGGCACACTGCTGTTCCAGCTGCGCGTGCTCGGCCAGGCGACGCTGCCGGACGCCATACGCCTGCCGCCCGGAACCATGGCCGCGGCGCAGCAACAGCAGGGCATGGTGGGCGCCGTCGCGGCTCCGCTGTTCCAGGCATACCTCGTCCCCTTTGAGATCGCCAGCGTGCTGCTGCTCGCGGCGATCGTGGGCGCCGTAGTGCTCGCGAAGCGGAAGCTCTAGCCATGCTCCTCGGCCCGGCGCTCGCGGTCTCCGCCGTCCTCTTCACGCTCGGTGTCGCGGGCGTGCTGTTCCGGCGCAACGCGATCGTCATCTTCATGTGCGTCGAGCTGATGCTCAGTGCCGTGAACCTGACGTTCGTGGCGTTGGCGCAGGGACTCGGCGTGGCCGGGCAGGTGTTCGTCTTCTTCGTCATGGCCGTCGCCGCCGCCGAGGCCGCCGTCGGCCTGGCGATCATCCTCGCGGTCTACCGCCACAAGCAGTCGGTAAGCCTGCAGAACATGAACCTGCTGAAGGACGGATGACCGGGACCGCCGTTGATCTGATCTGGCTCGCACCGGCGCTCGCGCTGCTCGGCTTCGTGCTGAACGGCGTGGTGGCGTTCGTCCGGCCCCCGGGGGGGGCCAAGACACTCGTCTCGATCATCGGCGTCGGAGTGCTGCTCGGAGCGTTCGCCGTGTCGGTCGCGGTGTTCAGCGCGTTCGCCGGGCTGCACGCCCCCCCCGAGGCGCCCGTCGTGTTCCGGTACTGGTCGTGGATTCCGGTGGGCACCCTGCAGCTGGATTTCGCTTTCCAGGTGGACCAGCTCTCAACCGTGATGCTGCTCGTCGTGACCGGCGTGGGGTCGTTGATTCACCTGTTCAGCGTCGGCTACATGAAAGAGGATCCGGGTTACGCACGCTACTTCGCGTATCTCAACCTCTTCGTCTTCTTCATGCTGGTGCTGGTCCTGGGCGCGAACTTCCCCGTGATGTTCGTCGGATGGGAAGGCGTCGGCCTCTGCAGCTATCTGTTGATCGGGTTCTGGTTCAGCGCGCAAGTCAACGCGGATGCGGGTCGTAAGGCGTTCATCATGAACCGCATCGGCGACTTCGGCTTCATGGTCGCGATGTTCATCATCTTCTGGTCCACCGGCTCGCTCGACTTCGCCACCGTGTTCTTGCACGCCCCGACGGCATTGGTCGCGGGTGGCGGCACGGTTACCACGATCACGTTGTTCCTGTTCCTTGGCTGCACCGGGAAATCGGCCCAGATCCCCCTGTACACCTGGCTGCCCGATGCGATGGCCGGTCCAACACCCGTCTCCGCCTTGATTCACGCGGCCACGATGGTGACGGCGGGCGTATATCTGGTCGCGCGCTGCAATCTCTTGTTCGCGATGGCGCCGATCTCGGGGGCGGTGGTCGCGGGAGTGGGCGCGCTGACGGCGCTGTTCGCCGCGACGATCGCCCTCAAGCAGTGGGACATCAAGCGCGTGCTGGCGTACTCCACCATCTCCCAGCTTGGCTACATGTTCGTCGCGGTCGGGACGGGGGCGATCACCGCCGGGATCTTCCACCTGGCGACGCATGCCTTCTTCAAGGCGCTGCTCTTCCTGGGCTCGGGCAGCATCATCTTCGCGATGCACCGCGCCTACCACGCCACCCATTCTCATGAAGACGCGCAGGACATGCGCAACATGGGAGGTCTGCGGCGCTACATGCCGTGGACGACGGCGTTGATGTGGATCGCGACGCTGGCGATCGCCGGGATTCCGCCGCTGTCGGGGTTTTTCTCAAAGGACGAGATCCTCACGGCGGCGTTCGCGCGGGGCAATGCGCAGCCGGTCTGGCTGGTGTTCTGGGCGCTGGGCCTCGTTGCCGCGCTGCTGACGGCGTTCTACATGACGCGGCTGATGCTCTACACCTTCCACGGCCCGAACCGTACCGGCGAGAAGGAGCAGACACACCTGCACGAAGCGCCGTGGATCATGACCGGCCCGCTGCTGGTGCTTGGGCTGCTGTCGGCCGCGGGAGGCCTGCTGAACGTGCCCGAGCTCTATCATGGCAATGCATGGCTGCATCACTGGCTGGAGCCGGTCGGACAGCAGAGTGCCGCGCTGCTTCCTGAAGCCCACCTGTCGAGCGGCACAGAATGGATGCTCGTCGGTATCGCGGTGGCGATCGCCCTCACCGGTATTGTCGGCGCCTTGCGCCTGCTCAAGCCGGAGGGCCTCGTGCCCGCGAGCAGAGCCCCGGCGGAGCGCGGCTTGGCGCGCCTACTTCGCAACAAGTGGTACGTGGACGAGATCTACGACGCGCTGATCGTCCGGCCGCTGGTCTGGCTGTCGCGCGAGGTCCTCTGGAAGCAGATCGATCAGCGCATCGTTGACGGCGGGGCGGTCAACGGGGCGGCGCGCGGCGCGCGCGCGCTCGGTTGGGCCAACCGCTGGTTCCAGACGGGGCAGGTCGGCACGTACGTCGCTGCATTCGTCGTCGGCGTGCTGCTCATCCTCTGGCGGGCGATGTCCTGATGTACGCTCGCTGGGTCCTCACCGCGCTGCTGGTCTGGCCGCTGATCGCCGGCCTCATCGTCCTGTTGCTGCCGGCCCGGCTGGCGAAATACGTCGCGCTCGGCGCGAGCCTCGTCGAGTTCGCGCTGTCCGTGCCGCTGTGGTGGACCTTCGTCCCCGCCAACGGAATGCAGTTCATGGTGGACCACGCCTGGATCGCGGGGTGGGGCATCCACTACACCGTCGGCGTGGATGGGATATCGCTCTTCATGGTTCTGCTCACCACGTTCCTGATGCCGCTCTCGATTCTGGGCAGCTGGAGCTACATCACCAAGCGCGAGGGCGGCTTCTACTCACTGCTGCTCGTGCTGACGACGGGCATGATCGGCGTCTTCGTCGCGCTCGATCTCTTCCTCTTCTATGTGATGTGGGAAGTGATGCTGATCCCGATGTACTTCATCATCGGGGTCTGGGGCGGGGAGAACCGCCTCTACGCGGCGATCAAGTTCTTCATCTATACGTTCCTGGGGTCGCTGCTCATGCTGGTGGCGATCATCGTGCTCTATCTGCACGCCGGGCGCGCGACGGGCATCTATTCCTTTGGGTACGCGCATCTCCTGAGCCAGGTGGGGCTGCTCGGTCCCAGCGCCTGGTGGCTGTTCGCCGCCTTTTTCCTCGCGTTCGCGATCAAGGTGCCGATCTTCCCGCTCCACACCTGGCTGCCGGATGCGCACGTCGAGGCGCCGACGGCGGGCTCCGTGATCCTGGCGGGCATCCTGCTCAAGATGGGGACGTACGGTTTCCTGCGATTTGCGCTGCCGTTCTTCCCGTCCGTCGCGCTGCACCAGAACGTGCAGCTTATCATCGTCATCCTGGCGTTGATCGGCATCATTTACGGCGGGCTCGTGGCGATGGTGCAGCCGGACTTCAAGAAGCTCATCGCCTACTCGTCGGTCGCCCACCTCGGCTTCGTGATGCTCGGCATCTGGGCGCTGACGCTGCAGAGTGTGCAGGGGGCGCTCCTGATCATGATCAATCACGGGATCTCGACGGGCGCGCTCTTCTTCCTCGTCGGCATGATCTACGAACGGCGGCACAGCCGGCTCATCGACGCGTACGGCGGGATCGCCCGCGTCGTGCCGCTGTTCGCCGCGATTCTCACGATCGTCTCGCTCTCGTCCATTGCGCTTCCCGGGACGAACGGCTTTGTGGGCGAGTTCCTCGTCCTGGTGGGGTCGTTCCGGACCTATCCGATCGCGACGGCGCTCGCCACGACCGGAGTGATCGTCGCAGCCGCGTATCTGCTGACCGCCCTGCAGCGCGTGATCTTCAATCCGCTCTCCAACCCGGAGAACGAGAAGCTGGCCGATCTCACGCCGCGGGAGCTTGCGGTGCTCGTACCGTTGCTCGTGTGCATCCTGTGGGTAGGTATCTATCCGAAGCCGTTCCTGCGCCGCATGGAGCCGTCGGCTCGACAGCTGATCGAACAGGTTCGGCCCGGCTCGACGCAGAGCCAGCCATGAGTCTCGACCCATCGGTCTACCGCGACCTCCTGCTGTCGCTGCTGCCTGAGCTGGTGCTGACGGGCTGGGCCCTCGTGCTGCTGCTGTTCGTCGCATGGCGTCACCGCACCGTGCGCGATCTGCGTATCGCCGGATGGGTGACCCTCGTCGCACTGGCGTCTACGGCGGCGGCCACGTGGTGGCTGTGGTGGAACCGCGCTGAAGTGGGCGGGCTCGCCGCGATGATCGCGGCTGACGATTTCCGCTGGGTCGCCAACTGGGTCTTCCTCGGCGCCGCCGCGCTCACCGTGCTGATCTCGTTCTCCTATCTGGAGCGCGAGCAGCTGCTCGCACCCGAGTACTACGTCCTGCTGCTCTTCGGCACGCTCGGCATGATGCTCATGGCCGCCGGCGCGGATTTGATGGTGATCTTCCTGGGCCTCGAGCTGATGTCCGTTGCGGTGTACGTGCTCGCCGGATTCGACCGCCGCCGGGCGCGTTCGGCCGAAGCGGCGCTCAAATACTTCCTCCTGGGCGCGTTCGCCTCCGGGTTCCTGCTGTACGGGATCGCGCTGATCTATGGCGCAACCGGAACTACGAACATCGAGCTGATCGGCGTGCAGGTGAGCGTCATGGGCAGTCCCAGCGTCATGCTGCTCGCCGGACTGGCGCTTCTGATCGTGGGATTCGCGTTCAAGGTCGCCGCCGTGCCGTTCCACATGTGGGCTCCGGACGTGTATGACGGCGCGCCGACACCCGTAACGGCCTTCATGGCGACCGGCGTGAAAGCGGCGGCGTTTGCCGGGCTGTTCCGTGTGATGGTCCAGGCGTTCGCGGGCGTCCCCGCGTGGCATGACATCCTGTGGTGGCTCGCGGTCGTCACGATGATCGGGGGCAACCTCTTCGCGCTCGGGCAGCGCTCGCTCAAGCGCATGCTCGCCTATTCCTCCGTCGCGCACGCGGGTTATTTGCTCGTGGCAGTGACCGCCGGTACCAGAGCCGGGACCAGCGCCTTCCTCGTGTACGTGATCGCGTACACCCTGATGTCGCTCGGCGCATTCGCCGTGCTCGCCGCCAAGGGACGGGGCGGAGAGAGTGACGTGACGATCGACGATCTCTCAGGGCTGGCCGCCAAACGTCCGTGGCTCGCGTTCGCGCTGGCCATCTGCATGCTGTCCTTGCTGGGCTTCCCAGGCACCGCCGGATTCATTGGGAAGTGGTACATCCTCATCGCGGCGACCAGCGCCGGACAGAATGTCCTCGCCGCGATTCTGGTCCTGACCAGCGTCGTCTCGGCAGGCTACTATCTTCCCGTTATCATGGCGATGTACATGAAACCGGAGCCGATCGAAGCCGCCCACGTGGACGTGTATCTCGACCGTTGGGGTCGCGCCGCGGTGGCGGCCGTGGTGACCGGCCTGCTGCTCTTCGGCGTCTGGCCGAACCGGTTGTTCGACCTCGCGCGCTCCGCCGGTGACAGCTTGCAACCCACGGTGACGACCACGACGTCGGGCCAGTAGCAGCCCCAAGCCCTAACCCCTAGGCCCCAAGCCCCCGATGAAGCTTCCCGCCACAATTTTTCGCCAGTATGACATCCGCGGCCTCGTGGGCGATCAGCTCACGCCCGCCGCGGCACGCGCCGTGGGACAGGCGTACACGACATTCGCGTGGGAGCGCCTGAAAACCGGCAAACCGCCGCGCGTCGCCGTCGGACGCGACAACCGCCCCTCGGGCAGCGCACTCGCTCAGGGCGTGCGCGAGGGGATCGTCGCAGCCGGCGGATCCGCCATCGACGTCGGTGAGCTGCCGACGCCCGCCCTCTACTTCGCGACCAAGACGCTGCCGGTGGACGGCGGCATTCAGGTCACCGGATCGCACAATCCGCCCGAGTTCAACGGCTTCAAGATGGTGCTCGCCCACGACGCCGTGTTCGGAGACGACATTCAGGTCCTATACAGACTCATCAATGACGGGAAGCTGGTGACGAAGGGCGGAGGCTCGAGTTCCACGCACCGCGACCTCTTGACTGCGTACAAAGACGCCATCGTCAAACGCAACGCTCCGCTCGCGCGACGTTTTAAGGTGGTGGTGGACTGTGGGAACGGCGTGACCAGCCTCATCGCCATCGAAACGCTGCGCGCACTGGGCGCCGAGGTCGTGCCGTTGTTTGCCGAGTCGGACGGCACGTTCCCCCATCACCATCCCGATCCAACCGTGATCGAGAACCTCCACGATCTCCAGGTGGCCGTCAAAAAAGAAAAGGCGGAGCTGGGGATCGCGTTCGACGGCGATGGCGATCGCATCGGAGCGGTCGATGAAACGGGCGAGCCGGTGCTCGGCGATCAACTGCTGGTCTTGTTTGGCCGGGATCTCGTGCAACGCATCGGGAAAGGCAAGCCGGTCATCTTCGACGTGAAGTGCTCCGAAATCCTGCCGCAGATGCTCAAGCAGGCGGGGCTCGAGCCCGTGATGTGGAAGACCGGCCATTCCTTCATCAAGCAGAAGATGAAGGAGATCGGCGCGCCGCTCGCCGGCGAAATGAGCGGTCACATGTTCTTCGGCGGCGACTGGTACGGATTTGACGACGCCCTCTTCGCCGCCGCCCGGTTGCTGGCCTACGTCGCGAAGGAGGGGGGACCGCTCTCCCGCTTGCTCGCCGACCTGCCGAAGACGTACGCCACGCCCGAGCTGCGGGTCGATTGCCCCGATGAAAAAAAGTTCGATGTGGTACAGCGAGCCGCCGCCGATTTCGCGGCGAAGTACCCCGTCTTTACGCTCGATGGCGTCCGCATCACGTTCCCGGAAGGGTGGGGATTGCTTCGCGCCTCGAATACACAGCCCGTGTTGGTGATGCGCTTCGAGGCGACGAGCCCGAAGGCGCTCGACGCATATCGCGCCGAGGTCGAGGGCTGGTTGGCGGCGCACGGCGTCACTGCGTGACGCGATCGAACCGGCGCACGCTGTACCTGATCGGCGCCGGGGTGTTGGTCGCCGCTTTGGTCGGCGGCCGCTGGCTAGCGGTGGAAACGGCAGAGCGAGCCTGGGACCGCACGTTCGCGGGTGGCACGGCCGTGATCGCGGCTCGCGACCTCGCGCGCCTGTTGCAGGCGTTGGTCCTCGTCGTCGCGGTCACCTGGATCACCGGCAACCTCCTGGTCGTCTACCGCGCGATCGGCTCCGTGCAGATGCCTCGCCGCCTCGGCGATCTCGAAATCGTCGAGGCCGTACCGCAGCGCGCGCTCCTCGGTGCCACCGTCCTCCTGGGCATCGTGCTCGGCTCGCTGTTCTCCCTAGGTACTGGTGATTGGTGGCGCCACGCGGTTCTCGCCGCGTCGCCGCCGCACTTCGGCATCGCGGATGCGACGAAGCTCGGGCGAGACGTTGGCTACTACGTCAGCGTTCTGCCCTGGCTGGCCGTTCTGCAAAACCGTGCTCTGATCCTGGTCGTCGGCGCAGCCGGGATCGTCGCCCTGCTCTATGCGTTCATCGGCTCATTGCGCATCCGTCACGGCCGGGTGCGGGCCAGCGACTACGCCCGGGCCCATGTGGGCGTGTTGCTCGCGTGTCTCGCGCTCGTCATTGCGTGGGGCGCGCTGCTCGATCCCGCCGAGGTCATCGGCGGATTGCACGGGACGGTCGATCGCGCGTCCCTGACGGTGCGTGTACCGGGTTCCGCGGTCGTGGTCGCGGTCGCGGTCGTGACGGCTGTGATTTCGATCGCGTGGGCGTGGCGTGACCGGCCCAGACTGATCATTGCCGGCTGGACGGCGCTGCTGATCTCGCTGACCGCAGGCTACCTCGTTATCCCGGGTGTGGTGCGTGCCTCAGAGGGGGGGGACGCTGCCGCTGGCACGGAGCTGGCGCGCCGGCGCCTGGACCTCGAGCGCGTCGCGTTTGGGCTCACGGAACTCGACGGGCGCGCGCTACCCGCCTATTCCTCCGGCGAGGCCGCGTTACGCACCATGCCGTTGTGGGACGCCGCCCATGTCGGGGCGGCCGTGGACACGGCGGCGAGCGGCGTAGCGCTGCGCGCGCCCCGCCACCCCTTCGACGACAACGGAGCGGCGTGGCTCATTGGGCCCCCCCCTTCGGCCGCGACCGGTCCGGTGCGGCTCGCAATCGAAACAGATAGCGGTCTCGCAGTCACTTCACTGCCAACCGCGGACGCGAGCCTCCTGTTTGGGCCGGGGGTCCAGGGACCCCTCGTCACTGCAGCGGACAGCGCGCCGCCCGTCCGTGCCGCCGGAGTCCCGATCACCGGCGCGTGGCGCCGCTTTGCGATTGCCTGGACCATTCAGTCGTGGGGTCTGCTCCGCAACGATTCGCAGGACCGAGTGCTGCTGTGGCGCCGCGATGTCACAGACCGGCTGGAACGGCTTGCGCCGTTCGCCCAGTTCGGTGCGCCCTCGCCCGCGATGCGCGATGGCGCGCTGTGGTGGGTGAGTTGGGGCTACGTATCGCACGAAGCGTTCCCGCTCGTCCGGCCGCTCGACTGGCGGAGCGGCGAGGTTCGCTACTTGCGCGCCAGTCTCGTGGGCGCGGTGCGCGCCGGCACGGGCGAGACCCATCTCTGGCTCGTCCCGGGCTACGACTCGCTCACCGCGTCATGGGCGCGACACTTTGAGCCGCTCATCGAACCGGCCGATCGACTTCCCACGGACCTGCGCGTGCAGCTCGAATACCCAGGTGAGGCATTCAAAGTCGCGGTCGCGCAATTGCTGCGCGCCAGCGCCGACTCCGGCGGCGACGCAGCGGCCTGGACTATGCGGCCGCGTCAGCCGTTTCAACTCGGCGGGCCACCACCCGAAGGCGGGCTGTGGACGGCGGTGGCACTGGAATCGGGGCTGCTCGTGCCCCAGCAGTTCGTCGGCCTCTACGCGGCAACCATCACGGCACGTGGCCCCGAACAGCGTCTCTGGCGAGCGTCTCATCCGGAGCGCTTGCCGGGGGAGTTGGTCGGCTCATCGTTGCTGCGGCCTGGCCAGCTGCGGATTTGGCCGACCGGTAGCTCGATCATCACGGTTCAGGCGCAGCTCCTCGATCCACTCATCCCCCGAAGCGCGTCGCGCCCTCCGCCACGCGTCGCCGAGGTCTACGTGACGCTGGATGGACGCAGCGGGCGGGGACGGACGGCGCGGGCGGCGCTCCGGGGCGGAGAGCAGATCGTCACCGACACCACGCTCTCGGCCCGCTGGGAACGTGCCCGGCGGCTCGCCGCGCAGGCCGATTCCGCGCTGGGCTTCGGCGATCTTGAGCTGTTCGGGCGCCTGTGGCGGGCGCTCATGAGCGAGCTTGCTCCGGTTCAGCGGCCCCGCTAGGTTGCGCCGCCGTGCCCCCCCCAGACCCTGAAACGATCGTCATTGCACTCGGCGGAAACGCCGTCGCTCCGCCGGGTGAGCGGCCGACGATCAGCAATCAATTCCGTCATACTCGCGCGAGTCTGGCTCCCATCGTGGATCTCGCCGCCGCCGGGTGGCACATCGTCCTCGTCCATGGCAACGGACCCCAGGTGGGCGATGAGCTCGCGCGCAACGAGATCGCGGGCGACCAAGTCGAGCCTCTGCCGCTCGGCGTCCTGGTGGCGGGCACGGCCGGGTGGATGGGATACATGATCCAGCAGTCGCTCCAGAACGCCCTCGAGCGCGCCGGTGTGCAGCGTTCGGTCGTCACCATGATCACGCAGACCCTTTGTAATGCCGACGATCCCGATCTCCGCACGCCGTCGAAGCCGATCGGTCACAAGCTCGATCCCGTCCGGGAGGCGCGGCTTGTGGCGCGGGGGATTCCCGTCCGGGACGGACGCCGGCTCGCGCCCAGTCCCAAGCCGGCCGGCATCGTGGAACGCGAGATGGTGCGCGACCTGGCGCGCGCGGGTTACATCGTGATCGCCGGCGGAGGCGGAGGGCCGCCTGTCTACCGGGACCCGAAGCTCGGGCTCGAGGGCATCGACGCGGTGGCGGACAAGGACCGCGTGGCGGCGATCCTCGGGCGGGAAATAGGGGCGCAGGTATTGTTGATCCTGACGAATGTGAACGCTGTCTACCGCGGCTACGGAACGCCGCGACAGGAAGCGATCCGCAAGCTCACGCTGGCGCAGGCAGATCTTCTGCTGACGGGCAGGGAGCTGGGCACGGGCAGCATGCGCCCCAAGGTCGAGGCCGCCGCCGATTTCGTACGCACCGGCGGCGGGCGCGCCATCATCGCCGAGCTTGCCGACGGCCTCGCGGCGCTGCGCGGTGACGCGGGAACAACGATTGCGAAGGAGCACGTGTGAACCTCCACGAGTACCAGGCGCGAGACATCCTGCGGCGGCACGGCATTCCCGTACCGCCAGGAGAAGTGGCCTCCACACCCCAGGAGGCGCGCGCCCTCGCCGAGCGGTTCGGCGGCAAGGTCGTCGTCAAAGCGCAGGTGCACGCGGGCGGACGCGGCAAGGCGGGCGGCGTAAAGCTCGCGAAGACCGCGGCGGAGGCCGAGACGCATGCGAAGGCTATCCTCGGCATGACGATCAAGGGCCTCACGGTGCAGAAGGTGCTGATCGCGCCCGCGGCCGAGATCGCCTCTGAGAGCTACGTCGGCATCATCGTGGATCGCGCGTCGCAGCGGCCGGTACTGATGGTGAGCCCGGCGGGCGGCATCGATATCGAGGAGGTCGCCGCCAAGACTCCCGAGAAGATTCATCGGCTTGCCATTGACCCAAGGTACGGGCTCCTCCAGCATCAGGCGCTGACGCTCGGCTTCAAGCTGTATGCCGACGTGAAGCAGGCGCGCGCGGCCGCCGACATCATGCAGAAGCTCTACGCCGCGGTCTATGGGGTGGGCGCGTCGCTCGCCGAGATCAATCCCCTCGTGACGACGCCCGACGGCAGCGTGCAGGCGCTCGACGCCAAAATCGGGATCGATGACAATGAGCTGGAGCGGCGGCCCGACATCGCGGCGCTGCGAGACGTCTCCGCCGAGGCGCCGGCGGAGGTGGCCGCGCGGGAGGCCGCGCTGACGTTCATCAAGCTGGACGGCTACGTGGGCTGCTGCGTGAACGGTGCCGGGCTCGCGATGGCGACGATGGATCTGGTGAAATATTACGGCGGGGAACCGGCGAACTTCCTCGACATCGGGGGGAGCTCGAATCCGCAGAAAGTGGTGGCGGCGCTGCGCATCATCACCAGCGATCCCAATGTCCGCTCGATTCTCTTCAATATCTTCGGCGGCATCACCCGCGGAGACGACGTGGCGAACGGCATCGTGCAGGCCACCCGGGAGTTTCCGCTCAAGGTTCCGATCGTGATCCGTCTGACCGGCACGAATGAGCGCGAAGGCATCGCGATTCTCGAACGCGCCGGGTTCACGGCGCTGAGCGACATGGACGAAGCAGTGAAGCAGGCCGTGGCCAAGGCAAAAGGGAAGGCCGCGTGAGCATCTTCATCGACAAAGCCACTCGGCTCGTGGTTCAGGGCATCACCGGCCGAGACGGATCGTTTCACGCCAAGCAGATGATGTCGTACGGCACGCAGGTCGTGTCAGGCGTCACGCCGGGCAAAGGCGGACAACTGTTCGAGAACGTTGTCCCGGTGTTCAACACCGTAGCCGAGGCTGTCCGTGAAACCCAGGCGAATACTGCGGTGATCTACGTACCGGCGGCCGTGGCAGCGTCGGCGATCTTCGAAGCCGCCGATGCGGGAATCGGCCTGATCGTGTGCATCACCGAAGGAATCCCCGTGCTCGACATGACGCGTGTGCTCCCGTTCGTACACGAGCGCGGCGCGCGCCTGGTGGGGCCAAACTGCCCTGGGCTCATCTCTCCTGGAAAGAGCAAGGTCGGCATCATTCCGGGCAACATCTGCAAGCCCGGCAAGATCGGCGTCGTGTCCCGCAGCGGCACGCTCACGTACGAAATCATCCATCAGCTGTCCACCCATGGTCTGGGTCAGTCGACCTGCGTAGGGATCGGCGGAGATCCCCTCATCGGAACCAACTTCATTCACTGCCTGGCTGGGTTCGAAGTCGACCCGGAGACCGCGGCGATTGTCATGATCGGCGAGATCGGCGGCACGGACGAGCAGCAGGCCGCCGAATTCACCAAGAGCAGCGTCACGAAACCGGTCGTGGGATTCATCGCCGGCCAGACGGCGCCGCCCGGCCGCCGCATGGGACACGCCGGGGCGATTATCTCGGGCTCGTCGGGCACGGCGGCCGAGAAGATGGCGGCGTTCGAGCAGGCGGGCATCAGCGTCATGCAGCGCCCCGCTGACGTCGTGCCGCTGCTCAAGGAGCGGATGTGAAGCTGCAGGACGTCGTCGAGCAGCAGCACTGCGTCGTGCCGCTCTCCGCGCAGACGGTGCGCGAGGCGACTGAGCGGCTGGCCGAACGGCTGGTCGCGAGCGGTGTCGTCGCTTCGGCCGATCGGCTTACCGCCGTCATCCGCAATGCGTGGCCGGAGGACATGGTGAGCGTCGGCGAACACGCCTTTCTACCACACTTTCGCACCGAGGCGGTGCGCAAGCTGGCGACCGCCGTCGGCGTCTCGTTGACGCCGATTCGGTGGGAGAAGGATGCCAATCGATCGGCGCGGATCGTCATCCTGATCGTCGCCCCGCCCCGCGAGACGCCGACCTATCTCCAGGTCGTGGGCGCATTCGCGCGGCTGCTCTCGGATCCGGCGATCGTGCTGGCGATCCTCGCGGCGAAGAGCCCCGAGCAGCTCGTGGACATCGGCGCGCTCCAAAGCGTCGAGCTTCCCACCCACCTCGCGGTGCGCGACCTCATGACCCTCGAGGTGGTCTCGGCTCGCCCGGAGCAGAGCCTCGGCGACGTCGCCCGGATGATGATGGACAAGGACGTCCGCGCGCTGCCCGTCGTGGACGACAACGGCGCGCTCGTCGGCATGGTCACGCACCGGGAGCTCCTGAAGTACCTGATCCCCGACTACCTGCAGCGCACGAAGAGCGGGAAATTCCGCGCGATGCCCGCCGCCATGGCGTCCGGCCATCAGTCGAGCGGCGACCCGCGCGGCTTGCCCGTGAAGGATGTGATGTCGCGCGCCGTGCTATGCTTGTCCGAGGATCAGACGCTCACGGACGTCGCGAATCTCATGAACAACAAGGACGTGGACCGTTTTCCCGTCGTCCGCGAAGGGATCGTCGTCGGGTTTCTCACCCGCGCCGACCTGATTCGTCGTCTCGTCACGCAGTAACACGCAGTCTTACGCAGTACGGACGCCTTTTGCGGAGCCCGATGCTCACACTCGCAATCATCAAACCGGACGCGGTCGCAGCCAGGCATACAGGCAAGATCATCGCTCATCTCGAGGCTGAAGGGTTTCAGATCCGCGACGCCCAGATGGTGCAGTTGACCGAATCGCGCGCCGAGGCCTTCTACGAGGTGCACCGCGAGCGGCCGTTTTTCCGGCCGCTGGTCGCATTCATGACCTCCGGTCCGGCATTGGCGCTGGCGCTCGAGCGGGACAATGCCGTCACGCATCTGCGAGAGATCATCGGCGCCACCGATCCGGCCCAGGCCAAGCCCGGGACGATTCGCCGTCTCTACGCGCAGTCGAAGGAGCGGAACGCGATTCACGCCTCCGATTCGCCAGACAACGCGGTCCGGGAAGTGGCGTTTTTCTTCCCCGCGCGCGGCCGGGCGTGATGCCGTTGACGCAAGTGCCACAAGGGTTTAGCTTCGCTCACCATGGTGCGAGTGGATCTGCGAGAGTTGGCCCGGGGAGGGGCCGTAACGACCCAGGGCGAGCTCAAGCAGGACGATCCCGCGCTGGAGGGTCTGGACGTCACGCTGCGGGAACCGGTTACGGTAGGTGGGCGGTTGCAAGCGATCGGTGAGGAACGGTTCTACTGGCAGGGTACCGCCCGCACGGTTGTTCAAGGCGAATGCCGTCGTTGCCTCACCCCGGTCGTTACGCCGCTGGATCTGCAGATCGGGGCGCTGTTTACGCAAGACGCGGAAGCCCTCGACGATCCCGATTCGTATGCCGTGGCGCCGGACGCAACGGAAATCGACGTCAGTCCCGCCATCCGCGAGGAACTGCTGCTCGCGGCTCCGCGGTACGCCGTATGCCGCGAGGAGTGTAAAGGATTGTGCCCGCAGTGCGGGAAGGATTTGAATGCGGGCCCCTGTGGATGTGCGCCCGCCACCGAAGCCCGGTGGCAGCCGCTCAAGGCCCTGAAGGACAAGCTCAGCTCATAACTAAAGGACGAGTGTAATGGCCGTACCCAAGCGCAGGACCTCAAAGCGCAAGAAGCGCGCGCGCCGCACACACTACAAGGCGGTCCGCCCGACGCTGCAGCCCTGCCCGCGCTGCGGTGACAGTAAGCAGCCCCATCGCGTCTGCCCGACCTGCGGCTATTACAACGGCGAGCAGCGGATAACCGTCGAGGACTGATGTTTCGCATCGCGTTGGACGCGATGGGAAGTGACAACGCCCCACAGGTCGAAGTGGAGGGCGCGGCGCAGGCGCTGAAAGAGCTGCCTGCCGAGTTCCAGATTCAGCTCGTGGGACGCAAAGCGGACATCGAAGGCGCAGTGGCGCGTGTTCCGGGGATGGACCGCGCGCGCGTCGAGATCATCGACGCCCCCGAGGTCGTTGGGATGGGCGACAAGCCCCTCGCGGCCATCCGCGGCAAGCCCCGCTCCTCGATCGCCGTGGGGCTCGACCTGCAGAAGAAGCGTAAATCCGACGCTTTCATCTCCGCCGGCAACACCGGCGCCGTGCTGGCCGCAAGCACACTGCTGCTCCGCCTCCATCCCGGTGTACAGCGCGCCGCGATCGGCGCGCTGTTTCCCAGCGCCGGCCAGCCGGTGCTCGTTGTCGACGGGGGCGCCAACGTGGACTGTGACGCCCGCGAGCTCGTGGGCTTCGCGCACCTGGGTTCCGTATACGCGCGTGACGTCCTCGGTCGGTCAAACCCCTCCGTCGGCCTGCTCAACATCGGCGAGGAAGACGAGAAAGGGAACGCGGTCGTCAAGGAGGCCCACCAACTCCTCAAACAGACCACCGGAATCCGCTATATCGGCAACATCGAAGGCCGGGATATTCCCGTGGCGGAAGCTCGCGGGCAGCCGCTCGACGTCGTGGTGTGCGATGGATTCGTCGGCAATGTCGTGCTCAAGTTCTACGAGTCCGCCGGCCGCGTCTTCGTTTCGCTTATCAAGCGCGAGGCGCCGGACGTGCTCGAGCGCCCCGAGATGGGGAACGTGCTCAGGGTGCTCGACTACGCCACGTATGGCGGGGCACCGTTGCTCGGCGTGCAGGGCGTCGTGATCATCTGCCACGGTGCCTCTCCCGCAGAGGCGATCAAGAACGCGATCCGCGTCGCCGTCCAAGCGGTCCGCAGCCATCTCTCCGAAGACATCGCCGCCGAGTTCGCGCAGGGTGGCAAGGTGCCGGCGTGAAGCGTCCGTTTGCCGAGCTGTGGGGCACCGGCAGTTACGCGCCGCCGCGCGTGATGACGAACGACGAGTTCTCGACATTCCTGGAGACGTCAGACCAGTGGATTCAGGAGCGCACCGGCATCCGCGAGCGGCGCGTCTCGAGCAAGGACGAGACGAACGCCTGCATGGGGAAGGCCGCCGCCCTGCAGGTCCTTCAGGAGACCGGACTCACCCCACTCGACATTGACGCCATCATCTATGCCACGGCATCGCCCGACCGTCTGCTCCCCTCGCAGGCCTGCGATCTCCAGGCAATCCTTGGCGCCAAGAACGCGGCGGCGTTCGATGTGGGCGCCGCCTGCTCCGGGTTCGTCTATGCGCTCGCCACCGCCGAAGGCATCATCGCGGCGGAGCAGGCGGAGCACGTGCTGGTGATCGCCGCCGAGAAGCTCACCAGCATCATGGATTGGAGTGACCGCACCACGGCGGTGTTGTTCGGCGACGGCGCGGGCGCGACGATCGTCCGCAGGAGCACCAACGGCCGCGGGATCCTGTCGGTCTATCTCAAAACGGACGGCACGCTCGCCGAGCTGTTGTACCGGCCGGGCGGCGGCGCGTCGCATCCGCCGAGCGAAGAGCTGCTCAAGGATCACAGCTATTACATCAAGATGGCGGGCCGCGAAGTCTTCAAAGCCGCCGTCTTGTCGATGGCCGATGCCTGCGATCACGCGCTGCAGCGCGCAGCGCTCACCGCTGACGATATCGATTTGCTGATCCCGCACCAGGCCAACATCCGCATCATCGAAGCCACCGCGAAGCACGCCGGCATGCCGATGGACAAGGTCTACGTGAACGTGGACCGGTTCGGCAACACCTCCGCGGCCTCCATTGCCATCGCGCTCGATGAAGCGGTGAAGACCGGCCGGCTGCAGCCGGGCATGGTCGTGATGCTGTGCGCATTCGGCGCCGGCTTCACCTGGGGCAGCATGGTCGTGCGGTGGTAAGCACGATCTGGCTCTGCCCGGGCCAGGGCGCGCAAAAAGTCGGCATGGGCAAAGATCTGGCGGACCGCTTTCCGGCGGCACGCGCGGTGTTCGAGGCGATCGACGCCGCGCTCGGCGTCGACCTGTCGCGTGTCATGTTCGAGGGCCCGGAGCAGGAGCTGACCGCGACGCAGAACGCGCAGCCCGCGATTCTCACGCATACCGCCGCGGTGTTCGCCGTCGTCGGCGAGAAGGTGGATGGAACCGTCGCGACCGCCGCCGGCCATTCGCTCGGCGAGTACTCGGCCTACGTGACGGCGGCGGCGCTGGCCGCACCCGAAGCGGCGAAGCTGGTGCGCCGGCGCGGCGAGCTGATGCAGATGGCCGGCGACGAGCGGCCCGGTACGATGGCGGCCGTGCTCGGCCTCCCGACCCAGGACGTCGAAGCCGCATGCGAGGAGGCGTCGCAGCACGCGAGTATCGCCGTCGCCGCCAACATCAATGCGCCCGACCAGACGGTGATCTCCGGCGATCCCGATGCCGTCACGCGCGCCGGCGACGCCTGTAAGAAGCGCGGCGCGAAGCGCGTTATTGCGCTCAAGGTGAGCGGCGCGTTTCACTCGCCGCTGATGGCCCCAGCCAAGAATCATCTGCAGCTCGCGCTGGAGCGGGCGGAATTCACCGATCCCACGTTTCCGGTGATCGCCAACGCCACCGCCGAAACCGTGAAGGACGCAGGCCGGGCACGGCGACTGCTGGCTGACCAGCTCACCGCCCCGGTCCGTTGGGTAGAATGCATGCAGCATGCAGCGCGCGTCGGCGGTGCAGGCGCGCGTTTCATCGAAATCGGCCCAGGCTCGGTGCTCGCGGGCCTCTTGAAGCGAATCGTACCCGAGGCGAATGTGGTCAGCCTGGGAACTGCGGATGAGGTGACTAAGTTCATGGAAGCAGCGTGACTATGGCGCGACGGGCGATCGTGGACCCGGTAGAGAGCGGGAATCGCATGCACCTCGATCTGACGGGAAAAGTGGCCCTGGTGACCGGCGGGACGCGCGGCATCGGACACGACATCTGCCGCGCCTTCCTCGACGCGGGAGCGAAAGTGGCGCTGTGCTCCCGCGACGCCGCGGCGGCTGAGCAAACCGCGAGCGCCCTCGGCGAGGGAACACGTGGGTACGCCTGCGACGTCGGCGTGAGCAACCAAGTGGAGGCGTTCGCCAAGACGGTCGAGAAGGACTTTGGCCAGATCGACGTCCTCGTCAACAATGCCGGCTTCACCAAAGACACCCTGCTGTTTCTGATGACTGAAGCGGATTGGGACTCGGTCGTGGATACGAACCTGAAGGGCACGTTTCTGATGACCAAGTACGCCGCGCGGGGCATGATCAAGCGGCGGTGGGGTCGCGTCATCAACATTACGAGCGTGGTGGGGCTGAACGGCAACAAAGGACAATCGAACTACTCGGCGTCCAAAGCCGGGATCATCGGGTTCACGAAATCTGTGGCTAAGGAGTTAGCCTCGCGCAATGTGCTGGTGAATGCCGTCGCGCCGGGCTACGTCGAGACGGAGCTGACGCGCGGCATTACCCCGGAAGCCAAGAAGTACTTTCTGGACAATATTCCGCTGGGACGGCTGGGACAGGGCACCGATATCGCATCCGCCGTCCTCTTTCTCGCCTCCGACTTGGCCAGCTACATTACGGGACAGGTGCTGGTCGTGGACGGCGGGATGGTGATGTGAGCAGGCCTACCTTCGCTGAGGGTCACCCATGGCAATGGACATGAAGCAGCTCGAGGAGAAGGTCAAAGACATCATTGTCGAGGAGCTGGGGGTCGAGCGCGACAAGCTCACCAACGACGCGAGCTTCATGGAAGACCTGGGCGCGGACAGCCTCGATACGGTCGAGCTCGTCATGGCCTTCGAGAAGGAATTCGACATCGACATCCCGGACGAAGAAGCGGAGAAGCTGCGTACCGTCGGGGCCGCGATGACCTATCTCCATGACAAAATGGGGAAAGGCAAATAGTGGCACGCCGGGTGGCGGTCACGGGGATGGGGCTCGTGACGCCGTTGGGCAACGACGTCGCGAGCACCTGGACCGCCCTCGTCGCCGGACAGTCGGGGGCCGGTCCGATCACCCGCTTCGACTCCACCCAGCTGCCCGTACATTTCGCCTGCGAAGTGAAGGGGTACGACCCCCTGCAGTACATCGATAAGAAGGAAGCGCGCCGCTACGATCTCTTTTCCCAGTTCGCGATGGGAGCGGCGGTGCAGGCGGTTCGCGATTCCTGCCTCGAGAAGAGCCCGCTCGACCCTAAACGCGTCGGCGTGATCATCGGCACCGGCACCGGTGGGATCGCGACGTTCGAAGAGAACATGCGGACCTTCATCGAGAAGGGCCCCAGCCGCGTGTCGCCGTTCTTCGTCCCGATGTTCATGGCGAATGTCGCATCGGCCGTCGTGTCGATGCGGTACGGCTTCCAGGGACCGAATTACGCCACCGTCTCGGCGTGCGCCTCATCCGGGCATGCGCTGGGCGACGCGTTCGACCTGATCCGCGACAACAAGGCCGACGTCATCGTTGCGGGCGGATCAGAGGCCGCGATCACACCGCTGGCGCTCGCCAGCTTCGCCAACATGAAGGCGCTGTCGGAGCGCAACGACGATCCCAAGACGGCGAGCCGTCCGTTCGACCAGGACCGCGACGGCTTCGTCATGGGCGACGGCGCGGCGGTCGTGATCCTCGAGGAGTGGGAGCGCGCCACGGCGCGCGGCGCGAGGATCCTCGCGGAAATCGTGGGCTACGGGGCCACGGCCGACGCGCATCACATCACCGCGCCGGCGCCGGACGGATCCGGCGCCCAGGAAGCGATGCGCCTCGCCATGAAAGCAGGCGGGATCCGGCCCGAGGAGGTCGGCTATATCAACGCGCACGGTACCTCGACACCCCATGGAGACGCCGCCGAGACGGCGGCCGTCAAGGCCGTGTTCGGCGATCACGCGCGCAAGTTGATCTTCGGCTCGACCAAATCGATGACCGGGCACCTGCTCGGCGCCGCCGGCGCGTTCGAGTTCGCGATCTGCGCGCTCGCGCTGCAAAACGGCGTCATCCCGCCCACGATCAACCAGTTCAACCCGGACCCCGCCTGCGACCTCGACTCGGCGCCGAACCACGCGGTCCACCGGCAAATCGACGTGGCGCTGTCGAACTCGTTCGGCTTCGGCGGGCACAATGTGACCCTGGCGGTGCGGAGAGTGGCGTGAACCTGCGACCTATCGCAGCCAAGGTCGAACGCGGCGAAAGGCTCACGCGCGAGGATGGCCTCGCGCTTTTTGCTTCTGCCGACCTGCTGACCATCGGCCGGCTCGCCGACATGGCCAATCAGCGCCGCAACGGCAACCGCGTCTACTTCGCGGCCAACCAGCATATCAATCCGACCAACGTCTGCATCCTGCGCAACACCTGCGTGTTCTGTTCATTCGCCCGGATGCCGAAAGAGGACGGCGCGTACACGCGAAGTCTCGACGAAGTCTTCGCCGAAGCGGGCGCCGCGACCACGAACCCGACACGCGAGTTCCATATCGTCGGCGGGCTGCATCCCAAACTTGAGTTGTCGTACTACCTCGACATGTTCCGCGGTCTGAAGCAGCGCCACCCGCAGGTGATGATCAAGGCTCTTACCGCGGTCGAGGTGGCCCATTTGGCCAGCCTGGAACACATGACGGTTCGCGACGTGCTACTCGCCATGAAGGAAGCGGGGGTCAGCACGTTGCCCGGAGGGGGCGCCGAGGTGTTCTCGCCCGCCGCGCGCGCCACGATTGCCGACCGCAAGTTGACCGGTGAGGAGTGGCTCGCGGTGCATCGCGAGGCGCACCAGCTCGGCATCCCATCCAACTGCACGATGCTCTACGGCCACGTCGAGACCATGGAGGACCGGGTCGATCATCTGCTGGCGTTGCGCGCGCTGCAGGACGACACCGGCGGGTTCCTCACCTACATCCCGCTCGCCTATCATCCGGATCACAACGAGCTGGGCGAGACGCTGGGACGCACCGGCACGGCGACGACGGGATTCGACGACCTCAAGAACATCGCGGTCGGACGGCTGCTGCTCGACAACATCCCCCACGTGAAGACCCACTGGCCGATGGTGACGCCGTTCATCTCGCAGGTCGCGCTCACATTCGGCTGCGACGATCTCGAAGGAACGGTCGTGTTCGAGCGCGTCTACCACGAGGCCGGCGCACCGACGCCGATGTGGTTGTCGTACGACGAAATCGTGACGCTGATCCGCGGGGCGGGGAAGGAGCCCGTCGAACGCGACTCGCTGTATCAGACGGTCCGAACCTTCGAGGGTTACGAGCCACAGCCGCAGGCCGCGCCCGTCCGCCCACAGGGTCCGGCGCCGCAAGGCGCGCTATTCCAGATCGAGCACCGTACCCGGGCTGCGGCGCGGCCAAGGCAGCCGGTCGGCAGCGCTGTAGATGGTGCCGAGTGATGCGACACGCTGAAGCGTGTCCCCTATGGAGCACTGTCCTTAAGGACAGTGCATTACCGGGCCCAGGCTTGAGCCTGGGAAATCCGATATGAGGATCGGACGCATCGGGTACATCAACTGCGCGCCGGTCTATGGCGCCATCGATCGCGGGATCGTCGCGCTGCCGCCCGACGGCGAGTTGGTCACCGGCACGCCGGCCGAGCTGAACGATTTGCTCGTCGCCGGCGAGCTGGATGTGAGCGTGATCAGCGCGATCGAATACGCGCGCCATGCCAAGGAGCTGGTGCTTCTGCCAGAGCTGGCGATCTCCTGTGATGGACCGGTGCGCAGCGTGGCCTTGTTCAGTCGTCGGACGGTCGGACAGTTGGACGGTCGGACGGTGCTGCTGTCCGCGTCATCGCGTACATCGGTCGCGCTGCTCGAGCTCTTGTGTCGGGACGTCTGGAAGATCCGCCCCAGGTTCGCCGAAGCGCGTGCCGAAGCCCAAGATCTCGACGCGCTCGCGGCGCTACCGCATGAAGCGGTGCTCGTCATTGGTGATGCGGCGCTCGCCCTCGCGGACCGAGGCACATATCCGTTTCGCTACGACCTCGGCGAAGAGTGGAAGCGGTGGACCGGCCAACCATTCGTCTTCGCGGTCTGGGCCGCTCGACGCTCGGCTGCCTCTGCTTCTATTGCTTTAGCCCACAAGGCCCTGCTCGCCTCTCGTGCCTGGGGCCTGTCGCACCTCGACGATCTCGCTGCCGAGGCTTCGCGCAAGACGGGCGTCCCCATCCCAACGTGCCGCGAGTATCTCGGCGGGCTGGACTATGCCTTCAGCGGGCAGCACCACGCCGCGCTGACGGATTTCTTGCGGCGCGCCGGCGCGCCGCAGTTCGTGCAGGTGGCCTGATGGTCGATCGCACCGCCTCCGACTTCCGGTCCTATCTCGAGCTGTACGAGCGGGCGCCGCTGCTGGAGCTGGGGCGGCTCGCCGATGCGGTGCGCTGGAAGCTGCATCCGGAGAACGTCGTCACGTACATCATCGACCGGAACATCAACTACACCAACGTCTGCGTCGCCGACTGCAAGTTCTGCGCGTTCTACCGGCGTCCGAAGCATCCGGATGGGTACCTGCTCTCGTACGAAGAGATCGGCCGCAAGATCGACGAATTGAAATCGATCGGTGGGGTGCAAATCCTGATGCAGGGCGGTCACAACCCCTACATCCCCTTCGAGTGGTATCTCGATCTGCTCCGCTACATCAAGCGGCATCACCCGATCCACATCCACGGCTTCTCGCCGTCGGAGGTGGATTTCTTCGCCGGCCGCTTCGGCATGACGATCGAAGCAGTGATCAAGGAGCTGATGGCCGCGGGCCTCGACTCGATCCCCGGCGGTGGCGGCGAGATCCTCGTGCAGAGCGTGCGCGATCAGGTCGCCCGCAAGAAGGCGGGCGCCGACCGGTGGCTCGAAGTCATGGAGGTGGCGCACCACCTCGGCCTCAGGACGTCCGTGACGATGATGTACGGGCTCGGCGAAACCCTCGCCGACCGGATCGAACATCTGTTCCGGGTGCGCGAGGTACAGCAACGCACCAGCGGCTTCACGGCCTTCATCTGCTGGCCACTCCAGCCCGAGAACTCCGAGCTCGCGCATCTCCCCAAGACCGACGCGGTGACCTATCTCAAGACGCAGGCGATCGCGCGCATCGTGCTCGAAGGCGTGCCCAACATTCAAGCGTCGTGGGTCACGATGGGTATGAAGGTCGGCCAGGTGGCGCTGCGCTTCGGCGCGAACGACTTCGGCTCGCTGATGATGGAAGAAAACGTCGTCTCGGCGGCGGGCACGACGAACCGCACGACGTTGCACGAGATGCAGCGCCTCATCGCCGACGCCGGCTACACGCCCAAGCGGCGCCGCCAGGACTACACGATTCTCGAGGATGCGGCGTAGTGGCTGATGTGCTGATCATCGTCGGATCGGAATCCGACAAACCACGGATTGAACCCGCGTTCGAGGTGTTGACCCAAGCCGGCTTCAGCTACGAGTTCCACGCTTCCTCCGCCCACCGCCAGCCCGAGCAGACCGGCGACCTGGTGAAGAACGCGCGCAAGAAGGGCTTCAAGGTCGTGATCGCGGGTGCGGGACTCTCGGCGGCGCTGCCTGGCTTCGCGGCATCACTGACCGACCTGCCCGTCATCGGCGTCCCGTTCGCCGTTGGACCGCTGAACGGCCTTGACGCGCTCCTCGCCACGGTGCAGGTGCCGCCGGGCGTTCCCGTCGCGACGGTCGGGATCGACAATGCGAAGAACGCGGCGTATCTCGCGATCCGCATCCTGAAGGGCTCCTCCTGAGTGCGGGTCGGGATCGGCTATGACTCGCATGCCTTCGCCGCCGGGCGGAAGCTCATCCTGGGCGGCGTAGAGATCCCCAACGCCACAGGCCTCGCCGGTCACTCCGACGCCGATGCCGTAGCGCACGCCGTCACCGACGCGATTCTCGGTGCCGCGGGGTTGGGCGACATCGGACGCATGTTTCCGAACGACGACCCACAATGGAAAAACGCCAGCTCGATTGACCTCTTGAACAAGGCGTTCCTGAAAGTCGTCGCGGCTGGATTCCAGTTTGTTTACGCGGACGTCACGGTGATCGTCGAAAAACCCAAGCTGGCACCGCACCTCGACGCGATGCAAAAAAAGCTGGCCAAGGCGCTGCTGGCGGGGCCGGCGCACGTGTCCGTGAAGGCCAAAACCAATGAGGGGATGGGCTGGATTGGGCGCGGCGAAGGCATCGCTGCCATCGCCGTTGCCACGCTGAGCGGAGGGACGACAGGCTCCTGACGGACCTCATCGCGTTCCTCGAGCAGCTGCCGCCTGGCCCTCTCTACGGGCTGATCACCGCCTTGGCCGCCGTCGAGAACATCTTTCCACCGGTCCCCGCCGACGTCGCGGTCGCGCTGGGCGCCTTTCTCTCAGGGCGCGGCGTCATGAACCCATGGCTCGTCTTCGTCCTCAGCTGGGCCGCGAATGTGGGATCGGGCGCCGCGGTCTACGCGCTGGCGCGCCGGCATGGGCGCTCGCTGTTTCGCGGCGTGCTGGGCCGCCACATCTTCACCCCGAATACGGTCGCGCACATCGAGGAGCAATACCGGCGCCATGGCACGTACGGCATCTTCTTCTCACGTTTGCTGCCCGTGTGGCGTGGGGTCGTGATGCCGTTCGCCGGCATCGCGCGCGTGCCCGCCTGGCGCGCGCTGATTCCGTTGGCGCTCGCATCGGCTCTCTATTACGGTGCGCTCATATACCTCGTGAGCCGACTGGGTACGGATCTCGAGGTCGTGATTCGTGCGGTGGGCCGGGTCAATACGATCCTCGCCATTGTGGCCGGCGTCCTCGTCCTAATAATTGTCCTATGGATCATTCGGCGCCGGCGCCGTCGCCCCCCACCGCCACTCCCGTAGCGAGGGCGTTTCAGCTCGAACGCTTCCGTGATTACCTCGCCCTGGAGGCCGGGAACAGCCGCCACACCGTCACCAGCTATTTGCGGGACATCACCCGGCTCGCCGAGTACGGCAGCAGCCGCGGCGCCAAATCGCCCGAGCAGCTCTCGGCCGCACAGCTGCGGGAGTTCATCTATTTCCTCAAGGACCTCGGCCTCGCGCCGACAACCATCCGCCGGCAGATCTCGGCGATCCGGACCTACTTCAAGTTTCTGGTCGGAGAGGGAATCGCGGCCCGCGACCCGAGCGAGCGGATCGAATCGCCCAAACGGTGGCGCACCCTGCCGGCGGTGCTGAGTGTCGCCGAGATGCAGAAGTTGCTGGACGCTCCGAATACCAACGAGCCACTCGCGATGCGTGACGTGGCACTGCTCGAGTTCGCGTACGCAACCGGCGTGCGCGTGTCGGAGCTGGTCGCGCTGAAGCTGCAGGACATCCTGTTCACTGAAGGCGTCGCGCGCATCTTCGGCAAAGGGTCGAAAGAGCGGCTCGTGCCGGTGGGACGTCGCGCGTTGGGCGCCGTGTCGTCCTACGCGCGGGAAATCCGGCCCACGCTGGACCGCGGCAAGGCGCGCGGCTTTCTGTTTCTGAACGCGCGCGGCACGCCCCTGTCTCGCGTCGGCGCGTGGGGCGTCATCAAGGCAACGGCGCGCCGCGCGGGGTTATCCAAACGGGTAACCCCGCATACCCTGCGGCACACCTTCGCCACACATCTATTGGAGGGCGGCGCCGATCTCCGCGCCGTGCAGGAGATGCTGGGCCACGCCGATCTCTCGACGACGCAGCTCTACACCCATGTCGATCGGGATTACCTCCGTACCGTCCATAAGAGTTACCACCCTCGCGCCTGAACGCCGGGCGCTCCCGGGGGTATTGACGGCATGCGCTGGGATCCAGGACAACGAAGCGAGAACCTCGAAGACCGCCGCGGCCAACGATTCGGCGGCATGGGCATCGGCCGGCTCGGCATCGGCGGGGTCGTCATCCTGTTGGTCCTGAGTCTGATCTTCAAGCGAGACTTTTTCAGCCTCATTTCCGGCGGCACGAGCGAAGCGGCACCCTCCGGGCCGGTCGCCACGACGCCCGAAGAAGAGCACCTCGTCGATTTCGTCTCGTTCGTATTCGATACCGCACAAAGCACCTGGACCGTGATCATGGCCCAACGTGGCGCGCACTATCAAAACGCCAAGCTGGTGCTGTTTCGGGATGGCGTGCAATCAGCGTGTGGATTCGCGCAGACGGCGACCGGCCCGTTCTATTGCCCGGGCGATCACAAGGTCTACATCGATCTCGGATTCTACGACGAGCTGCGCCGGCGTTTCGGGGCGCCCGGCGATTTTGCCCAGGCCTACGTGCTGGCTCACGAGATCGGCCATCACGTGCAAACGCTGCTCGGCGACACGTTCGGAACTTCTAACGAGGGATCGGTGCGCCGGGAGCTGCAGGCCGACTGTTTCGCTGGGCTGTGGGGCTACTACATGGCCCGCGAGGGCGTGCTCGAATCCGGCGACGCGGAGGAGGGGCTTGGAGCCGCCGCCGCCGTGGGCGATGATCGGCTCCAGCACATGTCGACCGGGACGCTCAGCCCGGAAACATTCACGCACGGTACGTCGGCGCAGCGCGCCAGCTGGTTCCGCCGCGGCCTCGAGTCCGGCCGCATCGAGAGCTGCCAGACCTAGCGACTCCCCCCGCCCCCCCCGCTGGCCGCGGTACGATCTCCACTCAAGAACGCCGCAATCGCGGCCGCCTCCGCGTCACTCAAGCCAAGATCCGGCATGTTCTGCGATGCCGGGTTCTTCACCTTCTGAATGACGTATTCGCGCGCCAAATGCCGCCCGCCGAGCTCCGGCCCGGCGGTGATCCCCTGATTCTCGGGGCGGTCGGCCAGGTCGATATTCGAATGGCAGGCGTTGCACCCCTTGGCCACGAACAGCATCTGCCCGCGATCTCGCGGCGCCATAGCCGCGCGCGAGGCGCCGGCGGCGATGACGGGCTGGGGGTAGAGGCGGAGCTCATTCGCGTTGAAGCCACTCTGGATCGTCAGGAACACACGCTCGGCAGCCGGCGCAGTAAACGTCACAGCATAGGTTCCCTCACCCCGGCGCGCAGCGGCAGGGATCGTCGTCGCATCTTTCCCCGCAAGCAGACCACCCAGGTGCCGGTCCGACGTGCTGACGATCAGCCGAGGGTGCAGGTCGTTGAGCAGCGTCCGGCCGTGCTGCCGTACCCGAAACTCGATCGTGTACTGCCGGCCGGCGACGAAGTACTCCGGCAGGTCCTTCACCGTGACCACGGCCCATCCGCCCATGGCGATTAATGCCGCGACTACTGCTTGGAAGAGCTCGAGCATGAGGTGCCTCCTTGAGGCCTTGGGGGTATCTCAAACGTCTTTCTTCTTGGATGCCGGTGGGCATCCCGCCGTTTGGCCGCTTCAAGGACTCCTGCCATGGGGAGCGCGTCAGGACACCTCGAGCGGCACGCGGTCGGCGCGGCGCACGAGCGATGAAGAGACACATGATGAGGCGACGGGGTTGGTGAATCGCTGGTATCTTGAGGAGCGCGGGGACGCACGACACGACGACGCGCCAGCTGCTGGATGCCGCCGGCGACCGCGTGGTACCTCACAACGAGGAGAAGCCCTGATTATGCGCAGACTATCAAGGCGACTGCTGTTCGTCGGCGTCGCGCTCGTCTTCATGGCGTGCAACGAGAAGACGACGTCCATCAAGACGTTACTCGCGGATCCCGGCAAGTACGACGGCCATACGGTCCGAATCGCCGGCGAGGTGGGGCAGTCGATTGGTGCCCTCGGGCTTGGCGCCTACGAGGTCAAGGACGCCACCGGGACGCTGCCCGTCGTGACGCAGAGCGGGGGAGCGCCGACACGCGGCGCGCGCGTGGCGGTGGAAGGGACCTTCCGCGCCGCCTATACGCTAGGTACCGAAAGTCGCGCGGTCCTGGTGGAGAAAAAACGGGTGAGTCGCTGATGCCCCCCCCCACCCGCACGTCCGCCCAGGACTCGGCCCAGACCATCACCCGCGAGCGCCTGATCGAGCTGCTCAACGAGGATCTCGCACGGGAGTACCAGGCCGTGATCGCGTATGTCGTATATTCGCAGGTGATCAAAGGCGCGCAGTTCATGTCGATTGCCAAGGAGCTGACGAAACACGCCAAGCAGGAGTTGGAGCATGCCTTGGTGATCGCCAACAGATCGACTATCTCGGTGGGACGCCGGCGGTGACACCCAAGCCGGTCAGGTTGTCCGACAAGCCGCGTGCGCCAATGCGAGGCGCTTGGCGAATTCGCCATGGCCGAGTACATCCGCGAGATTCTGAAGAACGAGCAGGACCACCAGATCGACCTGGCCACTGCGTTGGGCGAGGATCCGCCCGACATGAGCGAAGAGGAGTAGCCGCCACGCATGCTGTTTGTGCTCGACAACTACGATTCGTTCACCTACAACCTGGTGCAGTACCTCGGCGAGCTGGGTGAGAACCCGGTTGTCTATCGGAACGACGCGCTGAGCGTCGCCGATGTGCAGGCGCTGAAGCCAACCGCCGTCGTGCTGTCGCCAGGGCCCAAGACTCCCGGGCAAGCCGGGATTCTCGTGCCCCTCGTGCGGGCACTTGCCGGTCAAGTTCCGATTCTCGGCGTGTGTCTGGGTCACCAGGCCATCGGAGAGGCGTTCGGGGGCAAGATCGTGCGGGCGCCCCGGTTGATGCACGGCAAGACCTGCCCCATCGTGCATAGCGACGACGAGTTGTTCGACGGCATCCCCAGCCCCTTTACGGCAATGCGCTACCACTCCCTCGTCGTCGATCCCGCCTCGCTCCCCCCGGCGCTGGTCGTCACCGCGATGAGTGCTGACCGTCAAGGCACGGGAGAGGCGGCGGAGATCATGGCCATGAAGCATCGTGATCATCCGACCTACGGCGTGCAATTCCACCCCGAGTCTATCGGGACGGAGCACGGGAAGCGCATTCTCGAGAATTTTCTCCGCGTCGTAAAGTCCACAGGGACGCTCGTATAGACGCGGGCTAGACTCCACGGCACGGATTTTGTATCTTCCTCCGTGCCCGTCCTTGGCGTGATTCCTGCTCGGCTGGGCTCCAGCCGGCTCCCCCGCAAGCCACTCCTGCCACTGGGTGGCGAACCCCTCATCCTCGTCGTCACCCGCCGCATCGCCGATCTGGGCGTCTGTGATCGTTTGGTGGTCGCGACAGACGCTCGAGACGTCGCGAGCGTCGTGACCGATGCAGGATTCGAAGCGGTGATGACGTCTCCTGATCATGCGTCGGGCACCGAGCGTGTCGCGGAAGTCGTTGCCAAAGCGTCGTTTAGCAGCTTCAACTTTATCCTCAACGTCCAGGGCGACGAGCCCTTCGTCGCCGCGGCCGCCGTGCGTGGAGCGCTGGCGTGTCTCGAGCGCGGCGACTTGCTCGGAACGTCCGCCGGCTCGCTCGATGCGGCGCTGGTGAACGATCCCAGCCGCGTGAAAGTCGTCGTGGATACGCGGGGGCGGGCGGTGTACTTCTCTCGCGCGCCGATTCCGTTCGATCGGGAATCGACGGGCGACGTCCTGTACCATCAGCACGTCGGTGTGTACGCCTATACGCGTGAAGCGTTGGAGACATGGGTCCGGCTGCCGCCCGTTCCTGAGGAACAGTGGGAACGGCTCGAGCAGCTGCGGCCGCTGTTGCACGGGATTCCGATGGGTGTGACGCTGTTCGACGGTCCGGCAGCGCCAGGCATCGATACGCCGGCCGACCTGAAATGGGCCGAAGCGGAGATCACCCGACACCTCAGAGAGGTGAGCTCGTGAGCTCGACGAAATACATCTTCGTTACCGGCGGTGTAGTGAGCTCGCTCGGGAAGGGAATTGCGGCCGCGTCGCTGGGCCGGCTGCTCGCCGAGCGGGGACTCAAGGTCACGATTCAAAAGTTCGATCCCTACATCAACGTCGATCCCGGCACGATGTCGCCGTTCCAGCACGGCGAGGTGTACGTGACCGACGACGGCGCCGAGACCGATCTCGATCTCGGTCACTACGAGCGGTTCATCGACCGATCGCTGTCGCAGGTGAACAACGTGACCACGGGCCGGATCTATCTGTCCGTCATCACGAAAGAACGGCGCGGCGAGTACCTCGGCTCGACGGTGCAGGTGATTCCGCACATCACCGACGAGATCAAGAGCGCCATCCGCCGGCTGGCACCCGACCACGACGTCGTCATCACGGAGATCGGCGGCACGGTCGGCGATATCGAGTCGCTGCCGTTCCTCGAGGCCATCCGCCAGTTCCGCCAGGAAGTCGGCCGCGACAACACGCTGTTCATCCATCTGACGCTGGTGCCGTTCATCGCGGCGACCGCCGAGCTGAAGACCAAACCGACGCAGCACTCGGTGCGCGAGCTGATGCAGATCGGGATCCAGCCCGACATCCTGGTGTGCCGCACGGAGCGTCCGCTGTCTGAGGATCTCAAGCGAAAAATCGCGCAGTTCTGCAACGTCGATTTCGGCTGCGTGGTCGAGAGTCCGGACGTGAAGTCGATCTACGAAATCCCGCTCAAGCTCCACGACCAGGGACTCGACAAGGAAGTGTGCAACCGGCTCCACCTCGACACCAAAGAGCCCGACCTGCGCGCCTGGGCGGTCATGGTGGACAAGATTCTGAAGCCGCCGCATCAGGTGCGCATCGCCGTCGTGGGCAAGTACACGGAGCTCGCCGACAGCTACAAGAGCATTCACGAGGCGTTGGTCCACGGCGGCATTGCCAATGACGCCGGCGTCAAGATCGAATGGATCGCATCTGATCGTTTCACCGATCAGGAGACGGCGGGCACGCTGCTCGGCGGCTACGACGGGCTGCTCGTGCCGGGCGGCTTTGGCGTGCGCGGCGTGGAGGGGATGCTCGAGGCGATTCGCTGGGCGCGCGAGCACAAGCTGCCGTTCTTCGGCATCTGCCTGGGCTTGCAGACCGCGATCATCGAGTTCGCCCGCAACGTCTGCAAGATTGCGGACACGAACTCGAGCGAGTTCGCGCCCGAGTGCGCAAACCCGGTGATCGCACTGATGCGCTCACAGGAAGGGATTCAGGAGATGGGCGGCACCATGCGGCTGGGCGCGTATCCCTGCCGGCTGCGGCCCGGATCACACGTGGCGCAGGCCTATAACGCGACGGAAGTGAGCGAGCGGCACCGCCATCGCTACGAGGTCTCCAACGCGTATCGCGACGTGCTCGCGGAGTACGGGCTGCGGGCATCGGGGCTCTCACCGGACGGCTCGCTGGTCGAGATGATCGAATTGCCCGACCATCCCTGGTTCATCGGCTGCCAGTTCCATCCCGAGCTGAAGTCGCGGCCCATGCGTCCACATCCGCTGTTCGCTGGATTCGTGGGCGCCGCGCTCGATCACCGCAATAAGCATCCGCGCGCCGCGCCGTCGCGGGAGCTGGCGGGACGCACCGACTGATATGGCCTCCCCCCATCGGTTCGGGGCGGAAAACAGCCCGTTTCTCATCGCGGGCCCATGCGTCGTCGAGTCCGATGACCTCAACGTCCGCATCGGCGAGGCCCTGGCCGAGCTCGCGGTGAAGCTCGGCATTGGCGTCATTTACAAGGCGTCCTACGACAAGGCCAATCGCTCCCGTCTGAACGCCCCACGCGGCCCCGGGCTCGAGTCGGGCCTGCGGGCGCTGGAAAAGGTTCGCAGCGCGACCGGTCTGCCCATTCTGACGGACGTCCACGAACCGGGCCACGTACCGCTCGCCGCGCGCGTGGCCGATGTGCTGCAGATCCCCGCGTTCCTCTGCCGCCAAACCGACCTGCTCATCGCGGCCGGCAAAGCGGGCCGCCCGGTCAACATCAAGAAGGGGCAATGGATGGCGCCCGAAGAGATGCGCGGCGCCGTCGAGAAAGTGCGCGCCGGCGGAGCGCCCGAGGTCGCGGTGACGGAGCGCGGCACGTTCTTCGGCTACGGCGACCTGGTGGTGGACATGCGCAGCTTCCCGCGGCTGCGCGCCGCGTGCAACGCCCCGGTGATCTTCGACGCCACCCACTCCGTCCAACAGCCGGGGCAGGGCAGCGATGGCTCGAGTGGCGGTCAGCGCGGCTTTATTCCGCCGCTCTTGTATGCCGCGGCCGCGGCCGGCGCCGACGGCTTCTTCCTCGAAACCCATCCTGACCCGGCACGCGCGCCGTCCGACGGGCCGAATATGGTTCCGCTCGATCAGCTCCCCGGCATCGTGAGCCTCGCCGTGGACGTCTGGCAACGCGTGCGGGAGACGGTCCGTGCGTAAACCTGCCCGGGCTGCTCGTTCGCAAACCGGCGCGGAGCAGCTCGTCGCGCGTGGCAAACGCGTCCTGGCGCTCGAGGCCGCGGCGGTCCAGCGCCTGGCCGACCGGCTGGGCCCGGCATTCGCGCAGGCGATCGAGATCCTGAAAGCGGCCGAAGGCCGCCTGATCGTGTCGGGCGTAGGGAAGTCGGGCCTGATCGCGCGGAAGATCGCCGCCACGTTCACCTCCACGGGCACACCCGCGACGTTCCTGCATCCCATCGATTCCCTGCATGGCGATCTGGGAAGAGTCAGCAAGAAGGACGTCGCGATCCTCCTCTCCAAGAGCGGCGCCTCAGACGAGCTCTTTGGCTTGGTCGCCCAGCTCGAGCGGTTTGGCGTGCCGATCATCGCCCTCACGGGCAATGCGACGTCGCCGCTCGCCCAGTACGCCACCGTGGTGTTGGACGCCTCCGTGAGCGACGAGGCGTGTCCCGAAACCCTCGCCCCGACGACGAGCACGACCGTCGCGCTGGCGCTGGGGGATGCGCTCGCCGTGACGCTGCTCGAAGAGAAGGGGTTTCGGCGCGACGATTTCGCGACGCTCCACCCGGGCGGGGCACTGGGACGCAAACTGCTGCTCCGCGTGGCCGACGTCATGCTCACCGACAATCTCCCGACGCTTACCGCCGACCGGCCGATGCGCGAGTGCGTGGTGCTGCTCGCCGAGAAGCGCGGCACGGTGGCGGTCGTGGACAAGAAGGGCAGCCTCGTCGGCGTCGTTACTGCCGGCGACCTCACGCGGCTCATGGAGCGCACCGATGCATTCCTCGACACACCGGTTCGCGAGGTGATGACGAGGACACCCAAGGCGACGTCGTCGGACGAGCTCGCCGGTGTCGCCGTGAGCGTGATGGAGCGTCACGGCATCATGGCGCTCCCGGTTCTCGACGGTGACAAGAAAGTCGTGGGCATCGTCCATCTGCACGATCTGATGAAAGCGGGTGCGGTGTGAGTTATTCACACCCTGAAGGGTATGCTGGCTTTAGCCTGTCGATCATGATCGGGCTGCTACTTGTTCTTGCTCCTGTCGCCTGCAAGACCGGCACTCCCGTTACCGCCACCCAGGCCGCCCTCGACAGCGCCGACCAGGTGCTGATCGGTATGAGTCACTACGTCACCGACGCGGGTGTGCTGCGCGCGCGGGTGCGGGCCGATACGGCATTTTTTTTCTCCGGCACGCAGCGCGCCGAGCTACGCAACGTGCACGTGACGTTCTATGATGCGACCGGGAAAGCGACCTCGACGCTGACATCCCGCGAGGCGACGCACCACTGGCGTACCGAAGACATGGAAGCCCGCGGCAACGTCGTCGTCGTGCGCGAGAAAGACGGCGCGACGATGCGAACGGAAGTGATGTACTACAACCAGGTGCGCAACGAGGTGAGCTCCGACAAGAGCTTCGTGTGGGACGAGCCTGGTCGTCATGTCGAAGGTGACGGGTTCACATCCGATCCAGAATTCAAGAAGATCACCGCCAAACGGCCACACGGCACGGGCGGGCAGTTCCTTCTCCCCAATCAATGACCCCGCTGATTGCCGTCGTCTTGCTGCTGCAAGGTGTCCGCGCCGATACGGTGGCTGGTCGTCCCTGCCGTGTCGCTGTCGATTCAATGGGTCATTACGCGGAAATCCCTCACCCCGATGGAACCAAGACCCTGCACGGCGGGGGCGGGGTACTGGCGCACTGCGACGGCACCAGCACCACCATCTCCGCGGACAGCTTTGCGCACTACCCCGCGCTCGGCCGCCTCGATTTGATCGGCCGAGTCCAAATCCGCGATACCGGGCTCGCGCTCGACGCGCGCCTGGCGCGCTACTATCTGCGCGAAGAGCGCCTCGAGGCGCACAACAACGTGGTGGCGGTCAACCGGGGCACGGGCTCCGTCCTGCGTGGTCCCAATCTCAACTATTGGCGGGCGGCTCCGGGGATTCGCGACACGGTCGAGATGTACGCGACGCAGCGTCCCACCGTCGAGTACCGCCAGGCCGAGGAGCCGTACATTATCATCGGCGATCGCCTCCGTTTTAAGGGCGACGACCGCATGTGGGCGGGCGGCAAGGTGACCATCGATCGCAGCGACCTCGCGGCGCGGTCGGATTCGCTGATGATGGACCAGACGCGGGGGTTCGGCGTGCTCGTCGGCAAGCCCAGGGTCGAAGGGCGAGGGCGCACGACCGCCGGAGCAGCGGCGAAGAGCTACACCCTGGTCGGCACGCGCATCGAGCTCGCGCTCGAGCAACGCGACATCCGCGGCATGAAGGCGCTGGGCAACGGCCAGGCCACCGGCGCCGACTGGACCCTGACCGCCGACACGATCGACCTGCGCATCGCCGACCGGTTGCTGCAGCAGACGTTCGCCTGGGGAGATACCTCGCGACCGCACGCGATCTCGGCGCTCTACACGATTCAGTCGGATTCATTGGCCATCGACTCGCCGGGCGAGGTGTTGACGGAATCGCGCGCGTTCGGCAAGGCGTTTTCTACGGCGAAACGCGACTCGACGACGCCGGCCAACGAAACTGACTGGATTACCGGCGACTCCCTGACGATCCGGTTCGCGCAGGAGCAAGACTCGGTCACCAAGAGTACGCGCTCACGGCTGCGCGAGCTGGTCTCGCGTGGGTCGGCGCGGTCCTTGACGCATCACCCGCCCGACGCGCGCGACACGACCGCCGCCAAGGCCGGCCCGTCCATCAACTACTCGCGCGGCAACCAGATCACGGTCGCCATGCAGCGGGATCGCATCGATCGGGTCGTCGTCGCGGGCAAGGCCGACGGCGTGCATCTCGAGCCGCGCCCTGCGGTGGCGGCCGATAGCCTGCGGCCTGCCCCTCCTCCACCGCCGCCGATTCCATGACGGGCCTGGACCGGTTCGGCGATCTCTTCGCGACGCGCGACTCGTCTCTGGCCCTCGCGGCCGGGGCGCTGACCCGCATCGCGGACGATCAGGGAAGCGCGACGTTCAGCGATCTCGCGGTGGCCTACCGCGAGGAGTTCCTCAAGCTGCGCGTTCATGCCAAGGGAGAGACCCCTGACGCCGGCAGCCTGTCGGTGGATGACGCGCGCGCCTATCTCGCCACCTCGGTGTTGCCGCGGCTGGCGATGCTCAAGCTGCTGGTTCTGCCGATGGGCGCGCTGTGGGGCGACGCGCCGGTCGCTTTCGCGCCGGATGTCTGGGCGGGCATGCCCACCGACCGCGCGGCGGCCGCGCAGCGCTTCCTGGAGCTCGCCGAGGAAACCGTCGCGCGCAGTGAATCGGTCAGCGGCGAGCATCCAGTCGTGCGCGGCGGCAGCCGCCTCGAAGCGCAGCACCTGGTGAAAGCGTACAAGGGCCGCCGCGTGGTGGACAACGTGTCGCTCGACCTCGCGCAGGGCGAAATCGTGGGCCTGCTGGGACCGAACGGGGCGGGGAAGACGACCTCGTTCTACATGATCACGGGACTGATTCGGCCCGACGAAGGGACGATCCTGCTCGACCAGCGCAACATCACCGCGCTCCCCATGTATCAGCGCGCCCGGGCGGGGATCGGCTATCTGGCGCAGGAGCCATCGATCTTTCGCAAGCTCAGCGTCGAGGACAATGTGCTCGCCATCCTCGAGACGCTGAACATCGACGAGGAGGAGCGCCGGCGGCGGCTCGAAGGGCTGCTCGACGAGCTGGCGATCAAGCACCTGCGCAAGCAAAAGGCGTATCAGCTGTCGGGCGGTGAGCGGCGCCGGCTCGAGATTACGCGCGCGCTCGTGACGGAGCCGAAGTTCCTGCTGCTCGACGAGCCGTTCGCAGGCGTCGATCCGATCGCGGTCAACGACATTCAGACGATCGTCGCCGGCCTGCGCCACCGCGGTATCGGCGTGTTGATCACCGACCACAACGTCGAGCAGACGCTCGACATCGTGGACCGCGCGTACATCATGTTCGAGGGCCGCGTCCAGGTCGCCGGGACCGTGCGGCAGCTCGTCTTCGATGATCGCGTCGCGTCGCTCTACCTCGGTCCCACCCTCACCACACGGCTGCGCGCGCGGCTGTCTTCCGCGGCATGAAGACCGGCCTGCATCAGCACACATCACTCCGCCAGGACCTGCGGATCAATCCGCGCCTCTATCAGGCGATGGACCTGCTGTACATGCCGCTGCTGGATCTGGAGCAACACCTCAAGCAGGAGCTGCTGGGCAATCCCTTCCTCGAGCTGATCGAGCCCGAAGAGGAAGTCCAGGCGCCCGCGGTCGAGCAGCAGCAGCAGAAGCCCGAGAAGGAGAAGGCGGGCGACGACGAGCCCGACTGGGAGAGCATCCTGCTCGACGACCGGACCGAGCACGGTGTGCCGAGCGGGACGTTCAGCGACGCACGGGAATACGTCGAACCCGTTACCGTCGAGGGCAAGGATCTGATCGATCACCTGCGCGACCAGACGCGCATGCTCGACCTGAACCCGCGCCAGCAGCTCCTCGCCGAGGAATTCCTCGGCAACATCGGCGAAGATGGCTATCTCCACCACAGCCTCGAAGAGATCCTCAAGGGCGCGAACCAGCTGCTCGAAGAGCACGAAGCCGAGTCCGAGCTGGACCTGAATGTGCCGGCGTTTACGATGGCGGAAGTCGAAGAGATGCTGCGGACGATCCAGCAGCTCGATCCGCCGGGGACCGGTGCCCGCAACCTGCGCGAGTGCCTCTTGCTCCAGCTCGAGAACCAGAAGCGCACCGACACCCTGGTCTACCGGCTCGTCAAGGACGCCTTCGACGACCTGATCGCGCATCGCTGGAGCGATTTGGGCAAGCGCTTCGGCCTCGCGCCCGACGAGGTGCAGCGCGCGGCCGACGAGCTGGCCCGGCTCGATCCCAAGCCGGGGTTGCAGCACTCCGCCGGCGACGACGCGTACATCATCCCGGACCTGATCGTCGACAAGATCGACGACAAGTACCATGTCTTCCTGAACGACAGCGGCCTGCCGCGGCTGCGCATTTCCAAGACGTATCAGGAGATCGCGCGCGACAAGAAGAAGTACGACGGCGAGAGCAAGGAATTCATCAACCAGCGGTTGAACAGCGCGCACTGGATGATTCAGGCGATCGAGCAGCGGCGCCAAACCATGCTCAAAGTGATGAACTTCATCGTGGACCGGCAGCGGGAGTTCTTCGAGAAGGGCATCGACCATTTGAAGCCGCTCACGCTGCGCGAGGTGGCCGACGTCATCAGCATGCACGAGAGCACGGTCAGCCGGGTGACGAACGAGAAATACGTGCAGACGCCGCGCGGCCTCCTGCCGCTGAAATTCTTTTTCTCGAGTGGCCTCTCCACCACCACCGGTGAGGACGCCAGCGCGCGGTCCATCAAGTCGCAAATCCAGAAGCTCGTCGACGACGAGCCGCCCAAGACGCCGCTGACCGATCAGCAGATCGTCGAGATGTTCGAGCGCAAAGGCGTGCGCATTGCCCGGCGCACCGTCGCCAAGTACCGCGACCAGCTGGGCATCCTGCCCGCACGCATGCGCAAGCGGCTATGAGCCTCGCCACGAACTCGACGGCCCCCGACGTCAGCGTGCTCGTGCCCGCGAAAGACGAGGCCGACAACCTCGCGGAATTCGTGCGGCTCACGCGTGAAGCGCTGCTGCCGCTGCCCTACGCGTGCGAGCTGGTGATTGTGAACGACGGCAGTCACGACGGCACGGCGCGCCTACTCGACGAGCTGAAGGCCAAGCACCCGTTCGTGCGCGTCGTGACCCACCGCACGCAGCGAGGCATTGCCGACGCGCTGCAGTCCGGCGCCGATGTGGCCCGCGGCCGGGTACTCGTATTCTATCCGGCCGATCTCCAGTACTTGCCGGCCGATATTCCCTCGCTGGTGGCACCGATTCTCGCGGGGCAGGCGGACGTCGTGACGGGAACGAAGCAGGGGCAATACGAAAAGCGGTTTGTCTCCGGGATCTATAACGCGTTGTGTCGCTGGCTGTTCGGCGTCCGAGTGAACGACCTGAATTCGGTCAAGGCATACCGGCGCGAGGTCATGGACGCGGTGCCGACCCGGCCCGACTGGCACCGTTTCATGGTCGTGATCGCCGCCTCTCAGGGGTTCCGGCTCGCCCAGCAGCCGATCCCCCTGTATCCGCGACGCGCGGGATCGTCCAAATTCGGCATCGGGCGCATTCCCGTCGGGGTGCTCGATCTCATGTCCGTCTGGTTCCAGCTGCGCTTTGGGCGCAAACCCATGCTGTTTTTCGGCGTCGCAGGCGCGATCCTTTTCCTCATGGGTCTCCTGGTCGGCGGGGTCGCCCTCTACCTCCGCTTCGGGCCGCCGCATATCGGCTTTCGCCCGCTGCTCGACCTCATCATGGTACTGGTGATCTCCGGCGTGGTTTTGTTCGGCTTTGGCTTCGTGGGGGAAATGCTGGCCGGGATGCGTGAGGAGATGCGCACGCTCGAGCGGGAGATGAGGAGACTGCGATCTAGGGAAAACCCCTAATCCCTTGCCTGCAACCGATGTAGTTGCGTAGTGTAACAGGTAACAACTCCACAGCGTCTCCCATGCCACCACTGCGGCTTACGAGCGTCCTCCATTCCGCCCTCCCGCACCTGTCCGATCACGGCAGGGCATTGTTGAGCGCGCTCGCCTGCTTGAATGGCCGTCCCCCCAGTTCTCAAACGCTCGCCGAATGGCTCGGCTTTCATGACCGCTATCAGCTGGCGCGGGCCCTGCGTCGCGACGGTCTGCCGCCGCTCGAAGTGATTGGTGGCTGGGCCCGCACGTTGTACTGGATGAGTGAATCGGAGACATCGGGGAAGTCGCTGCGTGAGCTCGCCGAGCGCGAACGGCTCGATCCCGCCGTTGCCTATCGTCTCGTGCGTCGGGTCACGGGCCGCCGCTGGTCCGAAGTGCGCCGCGAGGGGCTCGCCGTCACGATGCTGCGGTTCCGCGACCGTTGCGCCAACGGCAAGGGACAAATTGCAGGCGCGCTGCCATCGCCCCTCATGCTGACCGTCGGCGACCCGGTGACACGCACGACGAAGCGCCCGACGCCGACGCGCGCGCCCATCGGCGCGTGGCGCACGACTCCGCCACGTTCAGTGGGGCGTCGCGTGACGCAAAGCATCAGCGAACGAGTCGAGGTTGGGGGCTTTCCTTTCGATGTGACGCTCACCACGTCTGGCGCGGCCCTCGTCACGCGCCCGCACGCGGCGGCCGTCGATGTACTGCATCTCAATCCCCTCCGCGTGGCGCACACCATCCGCGTTGGCCCCGCTCCGACACGGGTCCTTCCCGACAGGCGAGGTCACCTCGCGTTTGTGACGAGCCAGTGGGCTGAAGCCGTTTGTGTGATCGATGTCGACCGTCGGCAACAGGTCGGGCTGATTCCTGTTCCGGGCCACGCCCTCGGCGCCGCGATGGCGCCCGATGGCCAAACCGTCTATGTCACGACGAACCACGATTTTCTCGTCGCAGTATCGTCATTGCAGCGTGCCGTGGTTGGGACGACGGTGGTCAACTTCGGTTGCCCACAATTGACGGTGCATCCCTCCGGCCGCTGGATTCTCGTGCCCTGCTGGCGCACCGGCGTGATCGTCGAGGTGGACGCATCCACGTTACGGATCACGCGCCGGTTCGAGGTCGGCGGTGTAGCCCAGGACGTGGTGGTATCGGCCGACGGACAGAATCTCTACGCCGCCAACGAGTCCGGTTGGCTCGACGTGATTCATCTGCCGAGCGGACGGCGCACCGCGACGGTGGAGTTCGGCACCCCGGCGCTCGGCTTGGCTTTGAGCGCCGATCAGAATCATATCTTCGTCAGTCTCATGAAGGCCGGCCGGGTTCTCGTGTTGCAGCGACAAGACCTCCGCGAACGCGCCTCGATCGCGACGGGCGGGCGGCCGCGTCTCATCGCGGTGCACCCGAGTGGGGAAGCCGTGCTGGTCGCCAACGAGGCCGGCTGGGTGGATTTGCTCCGCTAGCAGAGTCCTTCAAGACAGCGAGGGCTGGGGTTATCGTTCCTCCCGATGCCTCATCCCAGCGCTGACGACGTCAAAACGTGGTACAATCAACACTACGCCGCGAAGGGATTGCAGAGCATGCGTCCCGCCGCGGCGTATCCCGTTTTCCTCGATCTGCTCGGCGCACGAGCCGGCAGTCGTCTGCTCGATGTCAGCTGTGGCATCGGCTCGCTGCTCGCGGCGGCGCAGGACCGCGGTATCGAGGCCGTGGGCGTGGATCTCTCCGATGAGGCCGTGAAGCTCGCGAAACGCGCCGCGCCCAGCGTCGAGGTCGCCGTCGGGGCAGGGGAGGCCCTCGCGTTCCGTGACGGATCGTTCGATTACGTCACGTGTCTGGGATCGCTGGAGCACTTCCTCGACATGGGCCAGGGCCTCGAGGAGATGAAGCGTGTCGCGAAGCCCTCGGCCCGCTTCTGCATCATGGTGCCCAATCAGGATTTCATCGGCTGGAAGGTGCTCGGCCACCAGGGCACGGCTCAACAGGACATCAACGAGCATCTGTTGCCGCTCTCGGGGTGGCGCCGGTTATTCGAGCAGCATGGCTTGTCGGTGCGGCGCGTCGTCCCCGATCGCTGGCACGCGATCCGGTGGCGCGCCGACGGTGGTAGAGGTGCCGCGCGCGTCGTTACCGGACCGGTTCTCGAGGTGGCGTGGCGGCTGGTGCCGCTGCGCTGGCAGTATCAGTTCGTGTTCGTGCTAGAGCGCCGTAGAGGCGCTCCCACTTCGCCATGATCTCCGGCCACCCAAACGCGCTACGCACACGCTGCTCGCCCGCGGTCCCAAGACGCGCCGCGAGTCCCGGATCGCGTGCCAGCCGTTCGAGCGCGCGCGCGAGCTGAGCCGGATCGGCGGGCGGGACGAGCAACCCGCTGCGCTCGTTTTCGACGATATCGGTGATCCCGCCGATGTCACTCGCCACCACCGGCACGCCGTAACTCATCGCCTCGAGGAGTACGACGCCGAGCCCTTCGGTGTCGCCGCGCGCATCGCGAATGGAAGGTAAGACCAGCGTGTCGGATGCGGCGTAAGCGGCGCGTAGCTCCGCGTCGGACACACGGCCACGAATGGCGACGCGATCGGACATCCCCGCCGCGCGTGCCTGCGCGTCCAAAACCGTCCGTTCCGGACCATCCCCGATCACGACGAGCCGCGCATGCAGCTCGGCCGGCAGCCGCCGTACCGCCTCGATCAGGTGCGTCACGCCTTTGCGCTCGACCAGACGGCCCACGAACAGAACTTGAAATGCGGCGCGCCGTTCTCGCTGCACACGAGACTGCGTCCCCGTTTCGGCGAAGCCGAGCGTATACGGAATCACTTGCACCGACACCTTGGCGAAGCGGGCGATTTCGCGGGCCGTATATGACGAGAT
>Ga0184632_10000025_pt1 | contig 41305 bp, 43 predicted proteins | sample PLM31_50_b1_FD_133153 | JGI IMG/M metagenome (GOLD analysis project Ga0184632, IMG submission 133153) | Groundwater sediment microbial communities from an aquifer in East River, Colorado, USA - PLM3-1_50_b1 | ecosystem: Environmental > Terrestrial > Soil > Riparian zone | place: USA: East... | reverse complement strand
TCCTGCAAGGACCACCTCTGGCGTCCGCTCGACACCGCGCGCGGACAGTGCCTCGGAGAGTGCCGGGACCGGATCGGCGAGCGTCACCAGTGTCCCGTACGCGTCCAGCGTGACCGCGTCGAGTTCCGCCGCGTTCACGCCACCCACTGCCAGAGCGCCCATTGGACGACCGCCACGCCAAGGAAGAGCGCGCTGCACGCCACGACCGCGTTGTGCGCACGCGGCCGGTCCGCAGTGAGCGCGGCGAGCGCAAGGAAGAGGGGGAAGATCACGAGACCGAAGCGCGGCAGGGAGAGCAGAGGCCAGCGCGTGCTCGGGTAGCTGAGGGGGACGGCCAGACTGATCGCGGCGAAGAGCCCGTACGGTGCGCCGAATCGCCGCCAGGCGACCACCGTCAGGACGAGGAAGAACACGAGGAACACCGCGGCTTGCACGTTTTCGGCCGCCGCATGCATCGGGCTGACGCCGGAGACGTGCGTGCCGTGTCCCACCACGAACTGCTCGAGCCCGCGCCAGCCCGCGACCAGACCATCCCAGATCCCGCCCAGCGGTCCTGCCGCCGAGAAACGGCGATGCCAGCGATCCTGCGCATCCGTGAACGCCCAGGGGTCGCCGACTTGCTGCCAGAGAACGAGCGGGTAGACGGCGGCGACCGGCAGCGCGAGCGCGACTCCGCCAAGCGCGCGCAGCCGATCGCGGTGTCTCCAGGCCAGGACGGCGAGAGCAGGCAGGAGCGCAACGCCTGCCGCCCGGGTCAGGATCGCCAGTCCCGCGACGACACCGGCAACAGCGAAGCGGTCGCGCTCGGCCAATGCGAACGCGGCGAGCACGAGAAAGAGGAACAGCGACTCGCTGTAGACCGCCTGCAGGAACAGAGACATCGGAAAGACGGCGAGATACAGGACGGCCCGCCGCGCGCCTTCCACTCCGAGACGCTCCGCTGCGAGCCGGTGCAACAGGACGAACGAGCCGAGCGCCCCAAGCAAGGAGACCACGAGCCCTGCCAACACGTAGTGCCCGAGGAAGACACGGCCGAGCCCGGCCACGAGCGCCGGGTACAGCGGGTGGAAGGCGGCCGACGCCTTGTCGTACCCGTTCTCGGCGATGCGCAGGAAGAACTCGCTGTCCCAGCGGGCCCAGATGTCCGTGAAGTAGCCGAGCTCGTGCAGGCGTGGCGTGTCCCAGCGGTCCGCGTTCGGATGGCGGTTCGGCTCGAAGAAGAAGAGCGCGAAGACCGCGGCAAGCCAAATCGCTACGCGGCTCCACACGTAGATGTCGAGCGTGGGACGACTCACATGCCTTTGACCCACGCGCACGGCCGCATGATCATAGTTACGCGATGGACCGGGTCTTCACGTTGGAGGAAGCCAACGCCGCCGTTCAGGAGCTTCGGCCGACCGTCGAGCGGATGGTCGAGCACCGGCGCAACCTCACGGCTGCGCAGGTGCTGCAGACTCAGCTCATCACGCGGATCGCGGGCAACGGGGGTGACATGGTCCCGAGCGACCTGCGTGAGGCTCAGGAGGCGATCGAGCATGAGGCAGCGGCGATTGCCGAGTGTGCGGACCTGATCAACGACGCGGGCGCTCAGATCAAGTCGCTCGAGGAAGGGCTGCTCGACTTTCCGGCCAAGCGCGGAGGCGAGGACGTCCTGCTCTGCTGGAAGCTCGGCGAGGACGAAATCCGTTACTGGCACGGCGCCGACGAGGGCTTCGCCGCCCGCAGGCCGATTTGAGGATCGGCGAGCTCGACGTCCTGACGCTGGTGGACGCCACCGGGACCTTCGCGACAGTGTCCGAGGCGTTTCCGGCGCTCGATTCCGGGGAGCAGTGATGGCTGCCGATCAACACGGTGCTCGTACGTGGTCCCGAAGCGACGGTCCTCATCGACACGGGTCTTGGACCGGGACCACGCAGCTTCATGCCCGACGCCGAGCCACAGCTCCCGCGCGAGCTCGCGCAGGCGCTCGCCGGAGTGGAGGAGATCGACCTCGTCGTGCATACGCACTTGCACGTCGACCACGTCGGCTGGGACGGTGCTTTCCCGAATGCGCGCTATGTCGTGCACGCGGACGAGTGGAGCTTCTTCTCGACGGAGGAGTCGCTGGCCGGACGACCACACCTGCGCGAGAAGGTCCTGCCGTTGGCCGAAGCGGGCCTGCTCGCTCTCGTCGACGCCGAGACCCTCGTCGCCCCCGGGGTGCGCACCGTTCCCACGCCCGGCCACACTCCGGGCCACATGAGCGTCTGGCTCGAGTCGGGCGGCGACGAGCTCGTCGTGCTCGGGGACGTGGTCGTGCACGAGGCCCAGGTCGCGGATCCGGACCTCGTCTACGTGAGCGACATAGAGGCCGGGCAAGCCGCGCGCACGCGTAAACAGCTGCTGGGCGAGCTTGCCGCAGAAGGTGTCCCCACGACGGTTTCGCATTTCAATGGAACTGGACGTTTCGTCCGGGCCGGCGCAGGATTTGAGTGGAAGCCGCTATGAGCGTCGATCCGAACTGGTGGGCTTCGTTCTTCGGCGAGGACTGGCTCTTGATCAGCTCGCCGTTTCCGCCGGAGCGAACCGCAGAGGAGATAGATGCGCTCGTGGAGCATCTTCGCTTGAGCCCGGACACTCGAGTCCTCGATCTCGCGTGCGGCAGACTGTGCCGACCTGCCATGGCGATATGCGCGCGCTCCAGTTCAACGACGAGTTCGACGTCGTCGTCAACCTCTTTTCCGCGTTCGGCTACTTCGACGATGCCGCGGACGACGAACGAACAATTGCCGGGGTGGCGCGTGCCCTGCGCCCCCGCGGCCGCTTCGCTCTGGAGACGGTCAACCCGTATGCGCTCATGACCCGGTTCGAGCCGAAAGGGTGGACCGAGCTTCCAGACGGGACGGTACTGATCGAAGAGCGCCAGCTCGACCTTCGGCGCGGGCGCAGCAAAGGGACCTGGACGCTGATCCGCCCTGACGGCAGCCGGTCGACGCTCGACCACACGATGCGCCTGTACACCCCTGCCGAGCTCGAGGCAATGTTCGTGCGTACGGAGATGTCGCTGGTCGCCCTCCTGGATGCGCGGGAAGGTACGGAGTTGACCAGGGAGTCGTTTCGCATGCTCGCGATCGCGGCAAAGGACGACGGCCCCTCCGTCGAATAGGGACACATGCCGCTCTGGCAGCGTTTCGTCATAGCCGGCGTGGTCATGCTCGCGGCGATCGTGGTGGCGAGGCTCATCGACCGGCGCATCGCTCGCAAGGCCGAGCTCCGGCCCGAGGCGATGACGCGCTATCGGGTGCTGCGCCGCACGGTGACGGCGTCGGTCATCTTTGTCGGCCTCCTCTCCGCCCTGCTCGCGATCCCGCAGGTGCGTGCGGTTGCGGGCGGCCTGCTCGCGTCCTCCGCGGTCGTTGGCATCGTCGTCGGTTTCGCCTCCCAGCGGACGCTGGGGAACTTCGTCGCCGGCCTCCTGATCGCCTTCACGCAGCCGGTGCGCCTGGGCGACGAGGTGGTGGTCGAGAACACCGAGGGTGTGGTCGAGGAGATCGGCCTGATCTACACCTTCGTCCGCACGGACAACGACGACCGGCTCGTGATCCCGAACGAGAAGCTGGCCTCGGATACCATCCGCAACTCCACGATTCGGAGTCGAGAGAAGGTCGCGGAAATCAGTCTTCAGGTACCACTCGGGAAGGATCTCGGCGCCGTCATGGATCGGCTGCGCTCGCTTACGCCCGGCGGCGAGGTCTTCGTGAGCGAACTGTCCGGCAACGTGACCGTCGTCGTTCGGGCGCGCGCCAGGGACGAAAGGGCAGCCGAGCAGCTCGAGCGCGACCTCCGCCTGCGCGCGCACGAAGTGCTGCGGGCTGAGGGCGTGTACCCATGAGTCCCCCACGCCGCGCCGGTGCAAAGCGTGACCAGGACTTCCTGATCGGCACGATCCGCCGCAAGCGGCGGAAGAAGCGACTCGACCGGCGCAAGCGGTTCGGCCGCCTCGTTGCCATGGGCGTTCTGGCTGTGCTGATCGCGCTCGTCATCTCCGGCTTCACCGGCGCGGCTGTCTGGATGAACAGCTGCGACCTCAACTCGCTGCGGCCGGTCAACGTCGGCCAGAACTCGTTCGTCTATGCCGCGGACGGCTCGCTGCTCGGCTCGATCCCCGCCGAGAAGAATCGCCAGCCTGTCGATCTCGCCGACACGAGCAGGTGGGTGACCAGAGCGACGGTCGCAATCGAGGATCGCCGCTTCTGGTCTCACGGCGCGCTCGATTATGCGGGCATCGTTCGCGCGCTCTTCGCGAACATCAGGGAGGGGCAGGTCGTGCAGGGCGGCTCGACGATCACGCAGCAGCTGGCGCGCAACCTCTACATCAAGAAGCCCTCGCAGACGTTCAGCCGCAAGGCCACCGAAGCGTGCCTTGCGATCAAGCTTGCACGTGAGCGCTCGAAGCGCTGGATCCTGCAGACGTACGTCAACCAGGTGTTCTACGGGAACCGCGCGTACGGCATCGAAGCCGCGGCCCAGACGTACTTCTCAAAGCGCGCGAAGCATCTGACGATCCCGCAGGCGGCTCTGCTTGCAGGGCTACCGCAGGCGCCCTCGGTGTTCGATCCCTTCAACCGTCCGCAACAGGCGATCGAGCGACGGGACGAGGTCCTGCGCGCGATGCTCGGCAGCGGCTACATCACCGCGACCCAGTACGCGAACGCTCTTGCGGACCGCAGGCTCCACCTCAAGGCGGGCCGGCTGTACACCCGCATCCGCGAGCCGTACTTCTTCGACTACGTGCGTCAGGAGTTGCAGAAACAATACGGCTCCAACACCGTGCGTTCGGGCGGGCTGAAGGTGTTCACGACGATCGACCCGCGCCTGCAGCGATTTGCCCTCGACGCGATCAAGCGCACGCTTCCGTACTCGACCGATCCCGCCGCGGCGATCGTCTCGATCAACCCGACGAGCGGTGCGATCCGCGCGATGACGGAGCTCAGTCCGGGGAATCCGAAGAATCAGGTCAACTTCGCGTCGTCGGCACGCCGGCAGCCTGGGTCGACCTTCAAGACGATCGTGCTGACGACCGCGATCGCCGAGGGAATCAGCCCGTCGACGACTTACCTGTCGGCGCCTTTCAAGTACGACCCATCCGAGACGGGATCCTGCGACACGGATCCGCCCACTGCGTGGTGTCCCGAGACGTACGACCATTCGTATGCCGGGGCGATCTCGATCGAGAGCGGAACGCTGAGGTCCGACAACACCGTGTTCGCGCGACTGACGCTCGACGTGGGCCCGGAGAACATCGCGGCGATGGCGCACAACCTCGGCGTGCGCACCGACCTCCGTGCGCAGGAGGGCGTGTACGTGCCCTCGATGGGGCTGGGATCGCGCGTTGTGACGCCGATGGACATGGCTTCGGTGTACTCGACGCTCGCAGCAGGCGGGATCTACTCGAAGCCGATGGCGATTCGCCGCGTCGTCCTTCCGGACGGGAAGATCGACAAGGAGGCGGGCTGGGGAGTGCCGCAGCGCACGCGCGTGATCCCGGACTGGGTTGCCTCCGAGGTGGTGCGGATCCTCGAGGCGAACATGACCGGAGGCACGGGCGTTGGCGCGTACTTTGGCGGCACGTCCGCAGGCAAGACGGGGACGACCGACAACTACGCGGACGCCTGGTTCTGTGGGTTCACCCCCTCGCTGACCGCGATCGTGTGGATCGGCTTTCCCCAGGGAGAGATACCGATGACCTCGGTGCACGGAATCTCGGTCTCGGGGCCGACGTTCCCCGCTTCGATCTGGAAGCTCTTCATGGAGCGCGCCGTCAGCTACGCGCCGTTCCCGAAGGAGTTCCCGGCGCCGAGGACCGCTCCGGTCTGGCGCACGCGCACGCTCCAGTACGCAATGGAAGGCAGCTACTCCACGTACTCGGGTTCCCCGGCCGCTCCGACGACGACGAATTCCGGCAACCGAGACGACGGCTTCGTCCAGGTTCCTGACGCAGGCAACCAGCCGTAAGCTCGCGCTGCGGGCTGCAGCCGCGGCGATCCCGGTTTACGTGGCGGCGTGCGCCGTGCCCGACGGAGGCCTGTTCCGCGCGGCGCGGTTCCGTGACGTGCACCTGTACCAGGGCTTCGCGGAGGCAGTCCTTGACGGGCGGGTGCCGTATCGCGACTTCTTCATGGAGTACCCGCCGGGTGCGCTCGCGGTCTTCCTGCCGCCGGCGGCCTTCGGCGACCACTACAACGCAGCGTTCAAGGCGCTCATGGTGTTGTGCGGTGCAGCGACGATCCTGCTCGTCGCGCTGCTGCTCGCCCGGCTCGGCGTCTCCGCCGGGCGGCTCTGGGCCGCCGTGCTTCTCCTCGCCTTGGCGCCTGTCGCGCTCGGTCCGATCTCGCTCAACACCTACGACACGTGGCCCGCACTGCTGACGGTGGGCGCGCTCGCCGTGCTGGTGGCCGGGTCGCCGGTCGCTGCGTTCGCACTGCTCGGTGTGGCGTTCGCCGCCAAGGTCTATCCCGTCGTTCTCCTGCCACCGGCCCTGATCTTCGTGTGGCGCACCGCCGGCCGCCGGCTCGCGACGCGGGCGTTTGGCGCATTCGCTGCGGCGACTGTCCTGATCGTCGGTCCCTTTCTCGTGCTGGCGCCGCACGGTCTCGGCGAGAGCTTTCGCGCGCAGGCGGCGCGCGGCCTCCAGGTCGAGAGCCTCGGCGGCGCGCTGCTCGCGGTGGCGGACCGCATCGGCCTCTACAGCGCGACTGTGGTGCACCGAACCGGCCGCGCGATCTCGTACGAGCTGACCGGCTCGCTGCCGGAGGTCGTGGCGGTGCTCAGTTCGGTGGCGCAGGTGCTGGCCGTGCTCCTGGTCGCCTGGCTCTACCTGCGTGGACGGGACGAGCCGCTCCGGCTTGCGGCCTCGTTCGCCGCCGCGATTGCAGGCTTCCTTGCGTTCACACGCTTTTTCTCGCCGCAGTACGTCGTCTGGCTCGTTCCGTTCGTCATGCTCCTCGGGCCCATCGCGTGGCTCTTGACCGCAGTGGTGCTCGTGCTCGCGCAGGTGTGGTTCTTCCACTACAGCGACGTGTTCGCACTGGGCGACTACATCTGGCTCGTGGCCGTGCGCGACCTGCTCGTGGCCGCGCTCTTCGTGGCGGCCGTGCTGTCGTTACGCGGGCACGCGGCGGAAGACGAGGATTCCGTCCTCCTGGAAGACGAGGCGCCACTCCGGGTTCCGTCGTAGCCCGGCAAGCTCGACGGCGGTCGGCAGGGGTGCGTGGCGGTCGGCGTAGCCGGGCTGGGTTTCGTCGGCGGCGATCCAGGTCGCGTCTTCACGAAACGGGAAGCTCAGAAATCGTCGGCGGGCGGAGAGGTGAGCGCCGAGGGTGTTCGTCGCGCTGACGACCGCATCGCCGGGGATCAGGGCGAGCGCGCGCGCGGCGACACGGTCGTGGTCGTTCACGCGCGCAGCCGTGGCCTCGAACTGTTCTCCGCCCGGAACGTGCCGCCAGCCGGGGATCGGGCCGAGCCAGTAGTTGCCCCCCAGCGCTGCGACCACGACGATCGCCGCCACCGGTACCGGCCAACGCAGCAGTCGCTTGGCGCCGAAGATCGCGGCGATCACGAGGGGCGGGATCATTCCGGCGGTGTAGTGGAAGTGGATGGACGTCTGCGTCGTCGTTGCCGAGAGCAGGTTGATCGCGAGTTCGGGGAGCAGCGCGACGAGCACGAGGGGCGCGAGCAGGCAGAGAGCGGCCAGTGGCGCGACGAGTTGGAGCAGGAAGCGTAGGTCGCGCGAGCTGAACGCGGCCTCGGCGATCCGCAGCGGGTCGGTTAGCGCCGTCTTCAGAATCCCGCCCGCGGAGCCGCCGACCTCGCTGTAGCGCCCGTAGAAGTCCGATTCCGCGCCGGCGTTGTAATGCGGGATGACCACCGCGATTGCAATCGCAGCCCAGAGCCCGCCGATTGCCGTGATTGCCGCACCAGCGAGCCGGCGCCGGCGGGCGAGTGCGTACCAGATGCCGAAGCCCGCGACGACGAGCGCGATCTCCTCCTTAGACACCGCGGCGAAGATGGCGCAAACGGCAAACGGAAGCAGCCGGTCTTCGTCGAGGAACCAGAACGCGAGCAGAAGGAGAGGGGTCGCGAGCGCCACCGGGTGGAATTCGTTCAACGTCAGCCAGCCGGTGGCGGGATAGAGCAGGTACGCGAGCGCGAAGCCGAGGCCCGCCCGCGCCGAGGCGAGGTGCTTGCGCGCAAGCCAGTACACGGGCAGCGCGCCGAGTGCGATGGCGATCGCCTGGGCGACGAGCAACATGTTCGGGCTGGGCCAGAGCCACCACAGCGGCGCGAACAGCACGAGGATCGGATCGACGTGCGCGCCGAGCCGCGAGATCTGGTCCCCGTGCAGGCCCGTCATGCGCAGCGGATCGCCGTGGGCTGTCGACCACACCGCCTGCACCATGTTTCCGAGGTCGAAGCGCCCCGTGATGAACGCCTCGTGGCGGAGCATCGACAGCGCGGCGAAACCGGCGGCATAGGCAGCGACGCCGATCGCGAGCAGCGCACGGACATCCAGAAGGACGGGGAAGCGTTTCACGCCAGACGTTCGATGATGCCGCGCCAGCGCGGGCCGAGCACCGCTTCGCTGGCGTGTCGCTCGTAGGTTGCGCGGCCTCTGGCTGCGATGCGCTGCGCCAGCGCGGCATCCGCTGCCAGGTTGCGAACGGCCCCGGCGAGGGCCTCGGCATCGCCCGGCGGGACGAGCAGGGCGCTGTCGCCGTCAGCGAGCAGCTCTCGCGCGGCCGGGGTGTCCGCGGTCACGAGCGGCGTGCCACACGCGAGCGCCTGGAAGGTCTTGTTCGGGATCACCCGCCGCGCCTTGCCGGTGGTGCCGAAGATGCCGAGCGCGCAGCCCGCGCGGTGGAGCTCCGCGGGCAGCCGGTCGTACTCGACCCAGGGAACATGCTCGACGTTTGGAGGCGGACTGGACAGCAACGATGCGAGCTGTCCGCTGCCGACGATGCGAAAGGGAATGTCCTGAGCGAGGCGCGCTGCAGCGAGGATCGTGTTCACCCCCTGCAATGGGATGAGCTTGCCCACGAACAGCGCGGTGAACTGCTGCGGTGGCTGCCATGCCGGGCGGAACAGCCGGTCCTCGGCCCCGACGAAGCACACCTCGACGACGGCGAGCCCTGCAAGATCGGCGAAAAAGTGCGCCTGGGCCTCAGTGTCGGCGACGACGAGATCGGCGCTGCGGAAGGCCCGGCGGTCGATCGCCTCGAGGCCGCGGGCCGCGATCGAGCCGGGTCGGAAGCGGCGCCGGTCGCCGACGAGCGTGTCCGCGAGCGAGACGAGTGGGTTGAAGACCAGCGGCTGCTCTCGTGCAGCACGCCGTGCGACCGGCAGATCGAGGTGGCCGGGATAGCCGACGATGAACGCGTCGAAGCCGCGCGGTCTGCGGCGGAGCAGCCGCGCTTGGGCAACGGCCAGCCGCGCCGCGCGAGCGGCTCCCGCCGACCACCCGTCGCGCAAGCCGTCCCAGACGGAGACGTGTTCTTCGCGCACCTCGACGCCCGCTCCGCGCAGGCAGGAGATCACCTGAGCGTTGCGCGGATACGCCCGCTCGTACGTCCCGAAATAGCAGACTCTCAGGAGAGGACTTCGTCGACGAGCAGCTGGGCGCGGTCGCGCTCCTGCGCGCGCTCCTCGTGATGGCTCGTGATCATCTCGCTGATCAGGCCGAGCGAGAAGAACTGCAGGCCGATGACGACGAGCAGCACGCCGAGCATCAGCAGGGGGCGATGGCCGATCGCGTGGCCCAGCGCCTTGACGACGGTCAGGTAGGCGAGGATCGCTGTACCGATGAAGCCGAGAATCAGCCCGAGTCCGCCGAACAGGTGCAGCGGGCGGTGACGGTAGCGCCCGATGAACGTCACGGTCAGCAGGTCGAGGAAGCCGCGGAGATAGCGCTCGAGGCCGTAGCGCGAGCGGCCGTGCTCGCGAGGACGGTGGTTGACTTGGAGCTCGGCGATGCGGAAGCCCTGGTAGTGCGCGAGTACCGGGATGAAGCGGTGCAGCTCCCCGTACAGGCGCAGGCCGTGTACGACTTCTGCGCGGTACGCCTTCAAGCCGCAATTCATGTCGTGAAGGCGGACGCCGGAGAAGACGCCGGTCACGCGGTTGAAGATCCTCGAGAGGATGCGGCGCGACAGCGGGTCACGTCGGTGCGTCTTCCAGCCCGAGACGAGGTCGAACCCTTCGTCGAGCTTCGCGAGCATGCGGGGGATCTCAGCCGGGTCGTCCTGCAGGTCGCCGTCCATCGTCACGACCGTGTCGCCACTCGCCTGGGCGAAGCCGGCGACGAGCGCCGTCGCCTTACCGAAGTTGCGGCGCAGGCGGACGACACGCACGTTCTGCTCAGCGCTGTGCAGGCGCGTGAGCGCGCCGAACGTCCCGTCGGAAGAGCCATCGTCGACGAAGATCGCCTCCCAGGGCGTATCGAGCGGCTCGAGCGCGGAGCGGAGCTCGTCGTAGAGGAGTGCGACGCTCCGCTCCTCGTTGTGCACGGGCACGACGACGGAGATCACAGTGGCAAGTTATACGCTGGCGGCGGTATGGCTGAGCTGCTCTCGCTTGCGGAGGCGCAGGCGCGCGTCCTCGAGCGCGTCACGCCTCTGCCCTCCGAGCGGGTTGGCATCGGGGAGGCGGTAGGCCGGGTGCTCGCGGAAGACGCGCTTGCGGCCGTGGACCTTCCGCCGTTCCCGAGTTCGGCCATGGACGGGTTTGCGGTGCGGTCGGCGGACACGCCGGGGCAGCTTTCCGTGGTGGCGCGGATCGCGGCCGGAGTGCCGGCGCCACGGGCACTTGTGGCCGGCGAGGCGATGGCGATCGCCACCGGCGGAGTCGTGCCTGACGGCGCGGATGCCGTCATCCCCATCGAGTATGTTGTCGATTATGACAACAGTGTGGAGATCTCGAAAGCTGTTGACGCGGGTGACAACGTTCGTCCTCGCGGCGGTGACGTGCGTGCGGATGCTGTCGTTGTGCCGCGCGGTGTTCGCCTCGGTCCCGTGCAGGTCGGTGCGCTCGCAGCAGCCGGCGTCGCGGAAGTTGCAGTCGCCCGGCGCCCGCGTGTGGCGGTGCTTGCGACCGGCACCGAGCTCCGGCCTCCCGGCGAGCCGCTCGGCCCGGGCGAGGTCTATGAGGCGAACGGGCTGCTGCTTGCGACCGCGCTCGCCGCCGCGGGCGCCGAGCCGGAAGCGCTCCGGGCGGTCCCCGACGACGAGGCCGCGCAGCGCGCGGCGCTGGAGCGTGCTCTCGCTGCAGACGTGCTCGTGACTTCGGGCGGTGTCTCCGTCGGACCGCACGACCTCGTTCGACGCATTCTCGCCGAGCTCGGCGTGGAGGAGGTGTTCTGGGGCGTTGCAGTCAAGCCCGGCAAACCGCTCGCGTTCGGCATGCGTGGAACCACGCTCGTCTTTGGGCTGCCGGGCAACCCGGTGTCCTCGCTCGTCGGCTATGAGTTGTTCGTTCGCCCGGCGCTGCTCGCGCTTCAGGGTGCGTCGACCCCTGGTCCAGTGTTCCGCGAAGGCCGGCTGGCGACCGGCGTGCGCCGCAATGCTCAGCGCGACGAGTTCGTTCGCGCACGCACGCGTGCCTCGGAGGACGGTCTCACCCTGGAGCCGGTGGCGGGACAGGAATCGCACATGATCGTCCGTGCGGCCGGTGCGGACGCGCTCGTGCACGCCCCGCGCGGCGAGGGTGAGCTTGCCGCCGGCGAGACAGTCCGCTACCTGTCGCTCGCCTGAGCGCCGACGCGCGCGGGCGCGTACGGCGTGCCGCCTCGGGGCTCCACTCGGGCCAGCCTCGCGTAGGCGATGTAGCGATGTGACGCGAAGAAGCGCGGATGACAGGCCTGGAGCTCCAGCAGCTCGTGCCGCGGGGATCTCAGCACCGAGAGGTCGGTTGCCGTGACGATCCTGTGCCGCGTCACCGAGTAGATGAACCTCCCGTACGGGACTTCGATGGTGACGCGATCGCCGGCCCGGAGGGCGTTGATGTCGGAGAACGGAGCGGAGTAGGTCGTCCGGTGGCCGGCGATGTACACGAGCCTGCTCTCGCCGGGCATGAACGTGCGCCCGTCTCTGCCCGGCCCCTTCTTCAGCGTGTCGTGATCGGTGCCGTTGACGAAGATCATGTTCACGCCCATGCGCGGAATGCGCAGCCGGCCGAGCGCCTGTCCGCGCTTTGCACCCAGGCGGTAGCGCTTGGCGGCGAGTGTGATGCTGCGACGCTCTGCGGAGAGCGAATCGTGCGAGATGCTGCCGGCGAAGGAGCGGTTGAGCTCGTTGTACTGCGAGCTGAGCTGACGTTGTTTCCACTTGGTGTAGAGAGCCGTGAACGGGTCCTGCCATTGCCAGACGACCAAAGCCCAGACGAGCGTCAGTGCGCCCGCCAGCGCAAGGAAGGTTCCGAGGATGCGTAGGAACCGCCGCACCTAGCCGTCCAACGCCTCGAGCGGCGCTTCGGATGCGCCGCGCCGGCGGCGGCCGCGCACGGCCGTGACCGAGCCGCCGAGGACTCGGCGCAGCGGGCCGCGTGGCGGCAGTTCCGACGCCGGCGGATACGGAGCGTAGCGCCGGGTTGCGAGTGCCGTCAGCTGGCTCGTGCCGGCGAGCCAGACGGCAAAGAGTGGCATGACGATGAACGGGATGTAGTCGACCGCTCGGAGTTCCGCAAGGTACCAGGGCGTGTCCCACCCGAGCCCGAGGCGGCTCGCGAATGAGCCAAGCAGCAGCAGAGGTCCGGCGAAGCCGAGCGCGAGCACACCGAGGCGCACCGCTGCGGGCGCACCGCGCACCTGCGGCAGCCAGAGCCAGACGTGCAGGCAGGGCAGGAGGAAGATGAGCGCGTACGGATTCGTCGCGACGACGAGGAGTGAGAGCGCGCCCAGGCAGAGCAGCACCGCCGTGTGCCCGGCGAGCTCTTCCTCCGAGGTGATCGCGCGACGCGGAATGAGGCGTTCACGGGTCACGAGCCAGCCGGCGAGTGCGAGCACTCCCAACGCGAGCAGCGACTTCGCCGGCCAGCTATGCGCGACTTCGCTGGTCGGCGAGATCGGACGCGCCGCTCCGTCGGGCCAGGCGCCGAGCAATCCGAAGAGCTCGAACAGTCCCACGACCCAGGCCCAGAAGGCGAGCCGGCTGCGGTAACCCCGGAGCGCCGGCGCGAGCGGGATGCGTCTCCGCCGACACCTCGCGAAGAGATCGATCGCCGTTGCCAAGAAAGGCAACAGGCACGCGATTAGCACGAGTTGCACCGCCCAACCGCGGATCAGCCGAGTGCCGAGGTACAGATAGCTCGACGTCCCCTGCGCGAACTCGAGCCCTTCGTCGAGCGTTCCGAGCAGATCCTGGGTCGACCGTCCGACCTGCTCGAGGCGGCCCGTGCTCAAGCGATCAATCGTGTCCGCGACGGGATCGGGCGGAGTCTCGCCTCCGGTCGTCAGCGTGACCGCCGCGACTCCTCTCGCGATGAACGGCGCTTGTTCGTACAGCGAGAACGGGAAGCCGAGGTCGATGAGTTGGCGAATCGGGCCGGGTCGGGCCGGGAGGCGGCCCGTCTCCGCGGCGATCCTCGCCGCGACGGTCTCGAGATAGATGCCGGACGGTGTTCGCGGCGTGTCCCCGATGATCTCGACTCGCACACGCCCGGCTCCGCCCACCGAGTCGAGATTGATGACGGCGCCGACGTCGTGCCGGAGCGGCGAGTGCTTGACGAACCACTCCGCACCGAGACCTCCGAACGTCCCGCCGTCCGTCGACAGAAAGAGGATGGTGTGATTCGGGCGGAGCTGGCCGGAGGGGAAGCCCGGCGGCGCTCCGTAGGCGCGGGCGAGCTGGACGAGCATGGCCGTCCCGGACGCGTTGTCGTTTGCACCCTGGCCGCGACCGTCGTTGTCCCGGTGCGCCATGACGACGATCGTGCGTGGTGAGCGGCCGACAGCTTCAGCGACGAGGTTCTGCATCTGGACGCGGCCCCTGCCGGGAATGACGGTGCTGAAACGCTCGGTTTGCACGGCCAGGCCGTACGGCTGCAGCTGGTCGCGAAACCAGTCGGCCGCCTGGAGTGAGCCTGGGTAGCGGTCCGGGATCCTGGTGACGAGCTCTCCCGCGAGGCGCTTCGTCGCCTGTCCATCGAACTCCGGCAGGAACGCGCGCGGCAAGGGCGTCGGTCGCGCGACGCTGAACGCGGCGACGAGCAGAGGGAGCCCGACGAGCAGCCACGTCCCGCGATAGAGCCTTCCGTTGACCGGACGCTCGAGCGATCCTGGACGCGCCCGGTGCCGCTCTCTGCGGGGCGGAACGGAGGCCATCCGTGGCTATAGTAGGCCCCGTACCACCTGGCGCTGCGCCCGGCAGGCAGCAGAAAAAGCCGAGCCGACATGCCCGACTCCTCGACCATCCTCCTCGTCGACGACGAGGACTCCATTCAAAAGCTCCTCACCTACCCGCTCGAGCGTGAGGGGTTTCGCGTGCTGCAGGCCCGCGACGGTGAGGAGGCGCTGAGGCAATTCGCGTCCGAGCGGGTCGACCTCGTCGTCCTCGACGTGATGCTGCCGAAGCTCGACGGACTGGAAGTGTGCAAGCGCCTGCGGGCCGAGAGCGAGGTGCCGATCATCATGCTCACCGCCCGCGACGACGAGCTCGACAAGGTGCTCGGCCTCGAGCTCGGCGCGGACGACTACATCACCAAGCCGTTCTCGATCCGCGAGTTCCGGAGCCGCGTGCGCGCGCTTTTGCGGCGCGCCTCGGCGCCGCGCCAGGTGGCAACGGACGGCGAGTCGATCTCTGCCGGCGGCCTGCGGATCGACCTCGCCCGTCGTACGGTGGAGGTGCAGGGGCGGCCGGTCCAGCTCACCTATGTGGAGTTCGAGCTCCTGCACACGCTCGCCGGCCAGCCCGGCCGCGTGTACAGCCGCCGGATGCTGCTGGAGGCGCTCTGGGGTGGCGCCGACTACCGCGAGCCGCGCACGATCGACGTCCACGTCCGCCACCTCCGCGAGAAGCTCGAGCGCGACCCCGCCGAGCCGGAGTACATCCTCACCGTCCGCGGAGTCGGCTACCGCTTCGGCGCCCGATGAATCCCTTCCGCAGTGTCGGTGCGCGTCTCGGCCTGGGCCTCGCGATCGTCCTCACGGGGGCGCTCGTCCTCGTCGACCTGATCGTCGTTCCGACGCTCGAGCGCAACCTCGTCAATGCGAAGCTCGGCCAGTTGCGAGAGGCGGCGCCCACGATCGGGTCACAGCTCGTGAACAGCTCGCCGTTCACGCTTGACGAGGTGATCCAGTCGGCGGCTGCCAGCGTCAATGCGCGGGTCATCTACTTCCACCCGCTCAACCCCGACAACCCGAGCGCACTGAGGCTGTTCGTGTTCGCGGATTCGAGCTCCGTTACCTTGGGCGACGTCGAGAGCGACCGGCTCGCTCCGCGCGCATTCCTCGACCAGCAACCCGTCAGCGGGACGCTTACCTCGGACGGGGAGCGCTACGCCGAGGTGGCCTACCCGGTCCTCGGCGGCCCGGTCGTGCTCCTGCGGGCCTCGCTCGCGGACTCGCTGCAGAGTGTTCAGCTTGTGCGACGCCGCCTGGTCATCGCCGGCCTGATCGCACTGGCGGCTGCACTTCTCGTCGGCTACGTCGCCGCTTCCCTCTTCGCGCGGCGGATCCGGCGCCTCGAGCGCGCCGCCGACCGCATTGCCGGCGGCGACTTCAGTGAGCCGGTCTCCGACCGCGGCCGGGACGAGCTGGGTGACCTGGCCGCCACCATGGAACGGATGCGCCAGCGCCTGGCGCAGCTCGAGCACGCGCGCCGCGAGTTCATCGCCAACGCGTCCCACGAGCTGCGGACCCCGATCTTCTCGCTCGGCGGCTTCCTGGAGCTGCTGGACGAGGAGGACCTCGACCCGGAGACTCAGGCCGAGTTCATGGCGACCATGCGCGAGCAGATCGAGCGCCTCACCAAGCTCGCGACCGACCTGCTCGACCTTTCACGACTCGACGTCGGGCGCATCAGGGTGGAGCAGGAAGCGGTCGATCTGGCGGAGCTGGCCTCGACAGTGGCGGACGAGTTCCGTGCGGTCGCCCAGACGAGCGGCCACGAGCTCGTCGTCGACGGTGCCGACGAGGCGACGGCCCTCGGGGACTGGGAACGAGCGCTCCAGATCGGGCGGATTCTGGCGGAGAACGCACTCGTGCACACGCCGCCGGGCACACCGGTGCGCCTGAGCACAGCCCGTCGGGAGGGTTTGGTGGTGCTGACCGTCGAGGACGAGGGGCCGGGAATCCCGCCGGAGCATGCGGACCACGTCTTCGAGCGCTTCTATCGCGTCGAGGGCGGCGTGGCATCGGGCAGCGGTCTGGGCCTGGCGATCGCGCGGGAGTTGGCGGAGCTGATGGGCGGCTCGGTCGAGCTCCGCGCGATCCCGGGCCGGACGATCTTCGCGCTCGCCCTCCCCGCCGCGGCCTCAGAGCCGTTTCCACGGGAAAAGGGGCGCGAGGCCGAGCCGTCGCTACAGTGACCCGCATGCGGGCCGGGTCTCTTGCCGCAGTGGTTGTTGTCGCCGCCGCCCTGGGCGGCGGCGCTGCTTTGGGAATCGGCAAAGGGGCGGGTTGGCTCGACCAGGGCACGAAGACGGTCGTCGTCCGCGCCCAGGCCTCGCAGCCGGGCGCTCTGCCTGCCTCGGCGACCTCGAAGGTCCCGGCGCTTTCGGGGAAGGGCTTCGATCCGCAGCGAATCTTTGCGCAGCGCTCTCCCGGGGTCGTGACGATCTTTGCCTACTTCGGAGATCCGGCCTCGGTGGACACGGAGATCTCCCAGGGATCCGGGTTCGTCACCTCGGCTCAGGGCTTCATCCTCACGAACTCACACGTGATCACGAATGCGGGCGGGTCCCAGACCGTGCGCGCCGCGGAGCACGTCTTCGTGGAATTCTCGGACGGTGACCGGATCGAGGCGAAGGTGATCGGCTGGGATCTCTACGACGACGTCGGTCTCATCCGCGTCGATTCCCGCCGGCACAAGCTCTCGCCGGTTCCCCTCGGCGAGTCGTCTGCGGTTGTAGTCGGTGAGCCCGTGGCCGCGATCGGCAGCCCGCTGGGCAATGAGAACTCCCTTTCGGTAGGCGTCGTTTCCGCAATTCACCGCTCCATCGACGCGCTCACGGTGAATCTCTATCGAGTCGTTGACGCGATCCAGACCGACGCCCCGATCACCCACGGCAACTCGGGCGGACCGCTGTTCGACGCGCGCGGTCGGGTCATCGGCATCAACGCGCAGATTCGCAGCGCGACGGGCAGGGGGAACGACAGCGGGATCGGCTTCGCGATTCCGATCGACGCCGCGAAGAACTCTGTGGCCCAGTTGATCGCCAAGGGCCGTGTCACATACGCCTATGTCGGAATCACGACCGACGACATGACGCCGGCGCTCGCACGCGCCCTCGGCTACCAGGTCGATCACGGCGCGCTGATCGTCGACGTGAAGCCGAACGCCCCTGGTGACGCTGCCGGCCTGCGCGGAGGGGACCGGCAAGTGGACGTCCTGGGCATTCGCGACCAGTCGACCGGGGGCGACGTGATCGTGGAGATCGACGGCCAACCCATCCGGCGAGCGGACGACGTGGTGCGGATCGTCTCTTTCTCGCTGAAGCCGAACGACGTCTCGGTCTTCACGGTGATCCGGGACGGCCGCCGAAGGAAGATCGCCGTGAAGGTGGCCGAACGTCAGCTCCCAACGGGTTAGGGGTAGGACTCTCCGGGCATAAGGCGGTCGAAGGCCGCAGCGAAGGTCGCGGCAGGTTTCGGTAGTTTAGTTTCGCTTTTCCTGGGCAAAGCTCCGACCATGACGAGTCAGGCGACAACAGCGGGTTCGAACGGCGGCTTCACCGTCCGCCTGACCATTCCCGCGCGGGCCGAATACATCACGCTCTGCCGCCTCGCCCTGACCGGAATCGGCCGCCTGCGCTCGCTGCCCGACGAGCTGCTCGCCGATCTCAAGCTCGCACTCACCGAGGCGGCTTCGAATTCCGTCCGCCATGCATACGGGGAAGACCGGGTCGGAGTCGTCGAAGTGAGCTATGAGCTGCGCCCGGACCGGCTCGTGATCGTGGTCACGGACGAGGGCGAGGGCTTCGATCCAACCGAATGGGCAGGCCCGCCCGACGAGCTCTCGGAAGGCGGTCTAGGGATCGCCATCATCCGGGCGATCGCCGACGAGGTGGAGATCGGCGCCCAGCCCGGCGGCAAAGGATCCCGGCTCCGCTTCGAGAAAGCCTTGGACTAGCCCACCGAGGCTGTATCCTGCGCGGCCTTCGCCGCTCGAGCGCGCCCCAGACCATGCTGCAACTCGTCAACGCCGGCCACAAGTCGCTCGCCGACTACGCGACTATCGCGACGCGCGGGCTGATGGACGAGATCCGGCGCCTGGCCGAGCCGCTCCAGGGGAAGCGTGTCGTGCACCTGTCCGCTACTGCGTTCGGCGGCGGCGTCGCCGAGATCAACTACACGCTGGTCCCGCTGATGCAAGACGCCGGGCTCGAGACCGAATGGCGCATCATCCGCGGCGCCGACGAGTTCTGGAACGTCACGAAGACGATCCACAACGCGATCCAGGGAAATCCACAGGGGCTGACCGAGGAGCAGCGCGAGATCTTCCGTCGCTATCAGGAGATGAACGCGAAGGAGTTCGAGGACGACTACGACTTCGTCATCGTCCACGACCCGCAGCCGCTGGGAATGATCGACTACTTCCCGGACTCGAACGCGCAGTGGATCTGGCGCGGGCACATCGACTTCTCAACGCCCAACCAGGAGGTCATGGACTTCCTCCTGCCTTCGCTCCGGCGCTACGACGCGGCGATCTTCCACATGCGCGAGTACGTGCCGAAGGCCGAGGGGCTTCCGCCCTGTTACATCTGGCCGCCCGCCATCGATCCGCTTGCGCCGAAGAACATGGCGCTCTCCGCCGAGGACGCCGCGTACATCGTCGACCAGTTCGGCATCGACGTCGAGCGGCCGCTGCTGACGCAGGTGTCCCGGTTCGATCCCTGGAAGGACCCGCTGGGAGTCATCGACGCGTACCGCGTGGTGAAGGAGACGTTTCCCGACGTGCAGCTCGCGCTCGTCGGCTCGATGGCGCACGACGATCCCGAAGGCTGGGAGTTCTACAACCAGACGGTCGCGTACGCGGGCGGGGATCCCGACATCTACATCCTGTCCAACCTGAACAACGTCGGCTCCGTGGAGGTCAACGCGTTCCAGGTGCATTCGAAGGCAGTCATCCAGAAGTCGATCAAGGAGGGCTTCGGCCTGACCGTGACCGAGTCGCTATGGAAGACGCGCCCGACCGTCGCCGGGCGTGTGGGTGGAATCGTCGCTCAGATTCAAGACGGGGAGACGGGCTGGCTCGTAAGCTCTGCGACCGAGTGCGCCGAAGCATGCATCGAGATCCTGTCCGATCCTGCCGCAGCGCGGCAGCGCGCGCTCAAGGGGAAGGAGTACGTGCGAAGGCACTTCCTGACGCCGCGGCTCCTGCGCGACTGGCTCGTGCTCTTTAACCGCCTGCTGGGCTACGACACCTCGGGGGCTGAGGTGCCGGTCGTGGCGGCCGCCTGAGTTTCAGCGGCCGGACAGGGGATACGCTGCCGCCGGTGCGCCGGAAGCTGATCGTCGTTTCGAACCGGGGGCCCGTGTCGTATGCGCGAGACGCCGCGGGCGGCAGGATCGCCAAGCGCGGAGGCGGCGGGCTCGTGACGGCGCTGCGAAGTCTCGTCTCTTACCACGACGTCACCTGGATCGCGAGCGCGATCACGGAGGAGGACAGGGGCCTCGCCGGTGAGACGATCGAGGAGACCTCGCGCGACGGCTCTCCGTTCCGGCTCCACCTGATTGCGCACGACAAGCAGGCGTACGACTGGTTCTACAACGTCGTTGCGAATCCGATGCTCTGGTTCGTGCAGCACTCCCTATGGGAGCTGCCGTACACGCCGAAGGTGGATGCCGCGTTCCATCGCGCGTGGGGGGAGGGCTATGTCGCGGTTAACGAAGGGTTCGCCGCAGCAGTCGTCCGTGAGCTCGAGCGCGCACCGGATGCAGCGGTCTTCTTCCACGACTACCACGTCTACCTGGCGCCGCGCATCGTGCGCGAGCACCGTCCGAGCGCGAAGTCGATGCACTTCGTGCACATTCCGTGGCCGCAGCCTGACTACTGGCGGATCTTTCCCAGGGAGATGAGATGGGCCATTCACGACGGGCTGATGGCGAACGACGTGATCGGCTTCCACACCGACCGCTGGCGCCGGAACTTCATCTACAGCGTGCGCGAATTTCTCGGCGAGGATGCGACGCCGAAAACCGTCACGGCGCCGATTTCGGTCGACGCTGCAGAGTTCGACGAGCTGGCCCAGAGCGTGGCGGTGCTGGAGGCCGAGCGCGAGATCGTGGCGCACCGGCCCGAGAAGCTCATCGTGCGCGTCGACCGCACCGATCCGTCCAAGAACATCGTGCGTGGCTTTCGCGCCTTCGAGCTCTACCTGGACGAGCACCCGGAGATGCATCGCCGGGTGGGGATGCTGGCGCTGCTAGACCCGTCACGCCAGGACATTCCGGAGTACGCGGAGTACCTAGGTGCCATTCAGCGCGAGGCGCGCCGCGTGAACGACCGCTTCCAGCAGAGTGGGTGGAGGCCCATCGACCTCCAGATTGCCGATGACTTCCCGATGTCGGTTGCTGCGTACAAACAGTTCGACGTGCTCCTGGTCAACGCGATCTTCGACGGCATGAATCTCGTCGCAAAGGAGGCGCCACTCGTCAACGAGCAAGACGGAGTTGTTGTCCTTTCTGAAAACGCAGGCGCACACGCAGAGCTCGGTGAATGGGCTCTCAGCATCAATCCCTTCGACGTGGAGGGTCAGGCGAGGGCGATGCATCAGGCGCTGGAAATGGGTGTCGGTGAGCGCCGGGAGCGGCTCGAGGCGATTCGCCGTCACGTTCGGAAGCACGACCTGGGCCGGTGGGTCGAGTTGCAGCTCGAAGCGCTGGACCGCGTGGCGACACCGGCGTCTCGTTAGGATCGAAGAGCGATGAGCGAGCTGAGCCACGTCAGCGAGGCGGGCGACGTGCGCATGGTGGACGTCGGAGGGAAGCCGCTCTCGCGGCGCCGCGCAGTCGCTCGCGCCACGGTGCGCATGGCGCCCGAGACGGCACGCCGGCTGCGTGAGCTGCCGAAAGGCGACGCGCTGGCGACGGCTCAGCTCGCCGGGATCATGGCCGCGAAGCGAACCAGCGACCTCGTCCCGCTCTGCCACCCTCTGCCGCTGTCGCACATCGAGGTCTCGCTCGCGATCGGTGACGACGGCGTCGAGATCACGGGTGCGGTCGAGACGACCGCGCAGACCGGGGTCGAGATGGAGGCGCTGACCGCGGTCTCGGTTGCCGCGCTCACCGTCTACGACATGGCGAAAGCGATCGACCAGGAGATGTCGATCGTCGAGGTGACGCTCCTCGAGAAGACGAAGGAGCCTGCGTGAAGGCTGCGGTTCTCACGATCTCGGACGGCGTGGCGGCCGGCGAGCGTGAAGACCAGAGTGGCCTGCTGCTGCTGGAGCTGCTGCAGGCCGAGAGCTACGAGGTCGAGCACCGCGTCGTTCCGGATGAACGTGCGAAAATCGCGGCCGTCCTGCGCGAGCTCTCGCTCTCCGCTGCGCTCGTGCTGACGACGGGCGGGACCGGGGTCTCGCCACGGGACATGACGCCCGAGGCGACCGAGTCCGTCATCGACCGGAAGGTTCCGGGAATCGCGGACGCATTACGCGCAGATGCGATCAAGAAGACTCCGCACGGTTTGCTCGGTCGAGGCGTGGCCGGGATCAGAGGGAAGACGCTCATCGTCAATCTCCCCGGGTCTCCCGGCGGGTGCCGTGACGGCTTCGAGCTGATCAAGCCCGCGCTTCCCCACGCGCTCGAGTTGCTGGCCGGCGGGCAGTCGGAGCACAGGCAGACGTGAGCGAGACGCTGGCCCTGCCGCGTCGCTTTGCAGCGCTCGTGAAGATCGAGCACACGGTCTTCGCTCTGCCGTTCGCCTACATCGGCGCGTTGCTGGCGGTCGGCGACATCCCATCGGCGCACGACCTCGTCTGGATCACGCTTGCGATGGTCGGTGCGCGCTCGCTGGCGATGGGGCTCAACCGGCTGGTCGACGCCGAGATCGACGCGCGCAATCCGCGCACTGCCGCTCGCGAGCTTCCGTCGGGTCTCCTGTCGCGTCTGCAGGTGACAGCGTTCTGTGCCTCGGCCTTCGCGCTGTATCTCGTCGCGTGTTTTCAGCTCGACCCGATCGTGCGGTGGCTGTGGCCGATCCCGGTGGCCGGCTTCGTCGTGTACCCGTACCTGAAACGCTTCACGTGGCTCAGTCATCTGTGGCTTGGTGCCGTGGACGGTCTCGCACCCATTGGCGCGTGGGTGGCGATCACGGGCGAGCTCCCCTGGGAGGCGTGGGCGCTCGGAGCTGCGGTTGCCGTCTGGATTGCGGGCTTCGACTTCTTCTACGCGCTGTTCGACCGCGAGATCGACCGGCAGCAGGGTTTGCACTCCGCTGCGGTGAGGTTCGGCGTCAGCGGCGCATTCTGGGGCGCGCGCCTGCTGCACGTGGCCACCGTGTCGCTGCTGGCCGCGGTGGGGCTCGGCCTGGGGCTCGGCTGGATGTACTGGCTCGGTGTCGCCGCAGTCGGCGCGCTCCTCGCGTACGAGCACACACTCGTCCGGCCGGGTGACCTCCGGCGGCTCGACGCCGCGTTCTTCACCGTGAACGGAGTGATCAGCGTCCTGTTCTTTCTCTTCGTGCTGGCCGAGGTGTCGATCTAGCCGAGGTCGTACCGGCAGGCGCTCCAGGGCCAGTCGGAAATCCGCTTGCAGAGCCCGGCTCGAACCGGGTTCGCCATGACGTAGCGGCAGGTGCTTTCCAGGCGTTCCTCTTCGACCGTTCTGCACCAGAAGCGGTCGCCGAAGACGTGCCCCCAACGTTTGTATCTCCCGTTGAAGAGCTGTGCGTACTCGCCGTTCAGCAGCTTCATGCCGTCCGAGAGGTTGTCGCGCAAGCCCTCCATGACGAGGTGGTAGTGGTTCGTCATCAGGCAGAACGCGTGGACGTGCCAGTCGAAGTGCTCGACGGCCTCGGTCATCAGCGCCAAGAACCATCGCCGGTCATGGTCATCGTCATAGATCGCCATGTGAGCAACGCCACGCGCGGTCGCGTGGAAGGCGGCGTACTCGGGAAGGACGTTCCGCGGCATGCGGGGCACGCCCTGACGGTAAGCCCACAACAGCTTCAGAAAGGCCCTGTGGAACAATCGTCACACTCTCGGTACGAACTCCATGTCGGGTCAGGACCCCTCTGACCTGTCCCGAGCGCCCACGTCCCGGGATGCTTCTATGAGTGTCAAGTCAGGCGGCGGGCATCGCCTCCAGCCTGCGGAAGAGCGAGCGGGCGAGGAAGCGTTTGAGGCAGCGGATCGCTTCGCGTTCGCTTTTGCCTTCGCTGCGTCGCCGGGCGATGTAGGCGATCGTCGGTGGGTGGTGCTTGCGGCGGCTGACGACGATCGTGTGCAGGGCGCGGTTGAGTTGCCGGTCGCCGCCGCGGTCGAGCCGGTGGCGGACGATCTTGCCCGAGGAGGCCGGTATCGGTGCCACGCCGCCGAGGCGGGCGAAGGCCGCTTCGCCCCAGAGCCGGCCCTGGTGCGACCAGGGGATGAGGGTCTGGGCGGCGGTGATCGGACCGACACCCGGTTCGGCCAGCAGCCAGGCGCCCAGCTCGACGACGAGCGCGGCGATCTGCCGCTTGAGCGCGCGCTCCTCGCGGTCGAGCGTCCGCACGCGGCGGGCGAGCGAGCGCAGGGAGAGCTCGAGCCCGTCCAGCTCTGCGCCCGGGCGGGGCCGCCGCGCGGCCAGGCGCTCGAGCAGCCGCGTCCGGGTCAGGCCGGCGAGCCGCTCGCGCCGCGCGGGCGGGAGCGTCAGCAGCAGCGCCCGCAGCTGGCAGAGCGCGGCCCGCCGCGCCTGCATCGCTCCCTCACGGGTGCTGACGAGCGCGGCCAGCGCCGCCCGTTGGCCCCCGGCTCGTGGTTGCGCCCAGCGCTTCTGCGCGAGCGCGTTGCGGGCGGCGGCGAGCGCGTCGATGCCGTCGCTCTTGCCGCGCCGATGCTGCTGGCGGGCCGGGCGCTCGACCTCGAGCACCCGCTCGCCCCGCTCCGCCAGGAAGCGGGCCAGCCCGGCCCCGTAGGAGCCCGAGCCCTCGAGCGCCCACGCCCTCGCGCCCGGCGCCTGCGCCTGCGCAAGCCTCAGCGCGTCGCGGTAGCCGCGCGCGGTCGTGGCGATCGTCCGCTCGCCGACCAAGCCGCCGCTGGCGGCCGCGACCAGGGCGAGCGTGTGGCTATCGGCGTGCGTGTCGACGCCGATCACAAAGTCCAGCCTCTCTGCAAGCATCCCTCCTACCTCCATGTCCGTGGGGGTGATCCGAGTCGGTGCCGGTCCGGGAGCGAGCAAAGCCGCGGGCGGCAGGTCTGGGAAAAGTCACGCCCAGCAGGGCGGACAGGCTTCTGATCAGGCCAGCCTGCGGAGCGCCGGGCCGGCGCCGCTGCTCCCATCCGGACAGATCCCGGGAAGGACACCCAACAGGGGTCAGACAGAACCAGAGTCACGGACGAGAGCGATCGACGCCAGCCTGAACGCAGCTCCAGACGGAACCAAACTCACTCTCCCAGACAGTCCCAGGACGTGGTCGGCGCGGTCAGGGCCGAAAGGGAGTAGGTCTCGGTCTAGAGTGGCGCTGTGATTCGGGCTCGCGGGTTGGAGAGGCGTTACGGGGACAAGCGCGTGCTGAGTGGCGTTGAGTTCGACCTGGCGCGCGACGGGTTCCTCTTGGTGATCGGGCCCAACGGGTCCGGGAAGACGACGCTGCTGCGGCTTTGCGCCGGCCTCGCTGTTCCGACGGGCGGCGAGCTCGACGTCTCCGTCGAGCGCGGACGAATCGGCTACCTCGCGCACGAACCGCTCGTCTACCGCGAGCTCACCGCGCTGGAGAACCTCGAGCTCTACGGCCGCCTATACCGCGTGCCCGAGCGGCGCGAACGGACCGGCATGCTGTTGGAGCGGTTCGGCCTCTGGGAAGCTCGGCACGAGCGGGCGGGCTCGTACTCCCGAGGCATGCTGCAGCGACTCGCGCTCTGCCGGACGTTGTTGCACGAGCCGACCTTCCTCGTCCTCGACGAACCGTTCACAGGCCTCGACGACGAGGGCGCCGACCTGCTCGATCGCGAGCTCGAGGACAGGCGTGCCACCGCCGCGTTCGTCGTCGCGACGCACGAGCCCGCGCGCCTCGAGCGCTTCGCCTCGGCCCGGCTGTCCCTCGCATGACCTATCTCTCGGACGTCGGCACGCTTGCGCGCAAGGACCTCCTGCTCGAGCTGCGCGCGCGCGACACGCTGCCCGCGATGCTGCTCTTTGTGACGTCGACGCTCGTCATCTTCCACTTCGTGCTGCCGGGCGACTCGTCTGAGCTGGCAGCAAACGGCCTGCTCTGGGTCGCGATCATCTTCACCGCGCTGCTGGGCCTCTCGCGTGCCTTCGCGGCCGAACGCGAGCAAGGACTGATCGACGGTCTCGTCCTCGCGCCGAGCGACCGGAGTGCGATCTGGCTCGGCAAGGCCCTCTCCATCCTCGTCTTCCTCGTACTCGCCGAGGTGGTCGCGCTTCCGGCCTTCGCGCTCTTCTTCGGAGACGTCGACGGCGCGATGATCGCCGGTGTCCTCCTCGCCGACCTGGGCATCGCCGCCGTTGGGACCCTGCTCGCCGCCATGGCGGCCGCGAGCCGGGCGCGGGAGCTCCTCCTGCCGCTGCTCTTCCTGCCCCTCGCGATCCCGATCGTCGTCGGCGGGGTCGGCGCCAGCGTCGCCGGCGACCCGGCCCGGTACATCGGGTTCCTCGGCCTCTACGACGCGCTCTTTGCGATCATTTGCTGGGCTTCCTTTGAGTACGTCGTTACGGAATAACCGCCTGCCGGCGCTCGCGGCGCTCGCCTTCGTTCTGACCGTGGCGGCGATCGCGTTGGTCTTCTTCTACGCGCCGGTCGACGAGGACGGCCTGAACCAGAAGATCTTCTACTTCCACGTCGGCATCGCCCTGACGGCGTACGCCTGTTTCGCCTGGGGCGGCTGGAAGGCGCTGCGCGTCCTCTGGAAGCGCGACGACAACGCCGATCTCGAGAGCTACGTCTCGATCCACCAGGGCGTGATTTTCGGCGCTCTCACGCTGGTGACCGGCTCGATCTGGGCCCGGTATCGCTGGGGACACTGGTGGGAGTGGAACGAGGACCAACTCGTCCTCTTCCTCGTTCTGTTCCTGTTCTACTCCGCGTACTTCATGCTGCGATTCTCCGTCCCGGCCGGACCGCGCCGCGCCAATTTGAGCGCCGTCTACGCGTTGTTCGGCGTCGTGCTCGTTCCCGTGAGCATCCTCGCAATCCGCCTTTCGGAACGGTTCATCCACCCGGTCGCGTTCGACCGCGGCGGGCCGAACATGGCGGGCTCGCAGTTCTTCGCGTTTTGTGTGTCCTTGGCGGCGATGCTCGCTCTCGCAGCGACGCTGTACCACGTCGAGCTGGCCGGGAAGCGCATCGACGTTCGCCTGCGAGAACTGCGGGAGGCGCTCCGTTGACGACCGAGGAGAAATACGTTGCAGCCGCCTACCTCGTGATCTTCGCGGTCGTGCTCGCCTACGTCGTCATCATCGCGCTCAAGCTGCAGCGCCTCGACCGCGAGCTCGCCGAGCTGACCGAGCTTGCCCGCGCGAAGAAGCCCGCAGAGAACGAGCGAAAGGCGGTGGCACTTGGCTGAGTTGCTCTTCTGGCCCGCCCTGCTCGCCTATAGCGAGGCCGCCGTTGCCTACATCGGCGACGCTCGCCATCCCGGCCGCGCCGGACGGCTGGCCACCTGGGGCGTGCGCATCGGCTGGCTCGTGCAGACGGCGCTCCTCGGCGTGCAGGCCGCGCGCGCGGACGGCTTTCCGTGGTCCTCCTGGGCCGGGTCGCTGAACCTCTTCGTCTGGCTCGTCGTCGGCGCCTACCTGATCTGGGGCTGCCGGCCGCGCTACCGCCTGCTCGGTCTCGCCGTGCTGCCGGTCGCGGTCGCGCTCTTCGTGCTCGCGCGCGTCGGCGGCGGAACCGGTGTCGCGGGGCACAGCCACTACTCCAACCTCTTCCTCGTGCTCCACGTCGGCCTCGTCCTCGCGGCGTTCGCAGGATTCACCCTGGCCGCAGCCCTCTCCGCGCTCTACCTCTGGCAGGAACGACGGCTGAAGCGGCACGAGCGCTCCATCCTGCGCGTGCGCGCGCCGGCGCTCTCGCGCCTCGACGAACTCGCTGCGAGGACGATCCTGGTTGCGCTTCCTGCGCTCACGCTCGGCATCGCGGTCGGCATCGCACAGCTCAGCGACCGCGGCGGCGGCTTCGACGCCCTCATGGTGGTGACCGTCCTCGCCTGGGCCGTCTACGCCGTCTACCTCGCCCTGCGTCACCTCGCCGGCTGGCGCGGTCGCCGCGCGGCGTATGTTGTCCTCGCCGGCTTCGTCCTCGTCGCCGTCGTCCGGTTGGCGCTCCCAGTCACCCACTTCGCCACATGAGCATCGTCCTCGTCGGCATCTCGCACCATCGCGCGCCCGTCGAGCTGCGCGAACGCGCTGCACTGGATCCGAAGCGCGCCGCCGAGCTCGCCGGCCGGCTCGCCGGCGACGACGGCGAGGCCGTCTGCCTCTCGACCTGCAACCGGACCGAGCTCTACCTCGCGGACGAGAGCGCCGAAAAGGCGGAGCGCAAGGCCGAAGCAGCGCTGCTCGCGCTCGAGTCGGAGCTCGGCCCGGCCCTGTACCGCCTGCGTGACGAAGCCGCAGCCCTGCATCTCTTCCGCGTTGCAGCTGGACTGGACTCGATGGTGCCCGGCGAGGGAGAGATCCTCGGCCAGGTGCGCAGGGCCCACGATGCCGGCGCGACGGGCCCGATCCTCGACCGGCTCTTCCGCCAGGCTCTCCACGCCGGTAAGAAGGCGCGCACGGAGACAGCGATCGGCGAGAGCCCGGCTTCCGTCTCCTCGGCCGCGGCGGCGCTGGCGGAGCAGGTCTTCGGCGACCTGCGCGGCCGCTCGATTCTCGTCATCGGCGCGGGGAAGGTCGGCGAGCTCGCCGTGCGCAACCTGGTCACACGCGGCGCGACGATCGCTTTCGTCGCCAACCGCACGCTCGACCGCGCAGCGGGGCTGGCGCAACGGTTCGGCGCCGAGCCCATTCCGCTCGAGCGCGTCGATGGCGAGCTCGAGCGCGCAGACGTCGTCCTTTCGTCGACGAGCGCCGCCGGCTGGATGCTCACGCGCGAGCAAGTCGCGCGTGCGCTACCTGCGCGCAAGGGCCGGCCGCTGTTCCTGATCGACCTCGCCGTCCCGCGAGACCTCGATCCCACGATCCACGAGCTGGACGGTTGCTACCTCTACAACATCGACGACCTCGAAGCCGTTGTCGCCGAGACCCTCGCCGGCCGGCGGAGGGAAGCCGAGCGCGGCGAGACGATCGTGGCCGACGAAGCCGAGCACTTTCGCGAATGGCAGGCGTCGCTCGAAGTCGTGCCCGCAATCACGTCACTGCGCGCGCGGGCGGACGAGATCCGAGCTGCCGAGATCAGCCGCGCCAAGCTCAACGATTCGGAGCGCCGTGCGGCCGAGTCCGTGACCGCCGCCGTGCTCAACAAGCTCTTGCATCTGCCCACAATTCGCATGAAAGAAGCAGCGGCGGCAGCCGACGGCGTGATTTATGCTGACGCGGTGCGCCACCTCTTCGGTCTCGAGGACAAACGCTGAAGACCGCGAGCCTGATCGGCCGACCGCTTCCCGTGCAGGCGCCGACCGCGTTCGTTCGCATCCGCCGTCGCCGAGCGTGCGGTAGCCAGACGAGAGCGAGACGAACGTGGTGCCGTGCTGATCCGCGTCGGTTCCCGCGGCAGTAGGCTCGCGCTCACGCAGGCGGAGCTTGCGGCCGAACGACTCCGCGCTCCGGGGATCGAGATCGCGCTGGTCCCGATCACGACCGCCGGCGATCGCGATCGCACTCGTCCTTTCGGCGAGATCGGCGCACGCGGCGTCTTCGTGAAGGAGATCGAGGAAGCGCTGCTCGACAGGCGCATCGACGTGGCAGTGCATTCGGCGAAAGACATGACGTCGACCGACACCCACGGGCTTGCAGTCGGCGCGTACCTAGAGCGAGACGATCCCCGCGATGCGCTCTGCGGCGCGGCACAGCTGCGGCCCGGCATGCGGATCGGCACAGCCTCGGTCCGCCGCCGCGCACAGCTTCTTGCGATCGAGCCGTCTCTCTCGATCGAGCCGATGCGCGGCAACATCGACACACGCCTCCGCAAGCGCGGCGAGCGCGGGCTCGACGCGATCGTCCTCGCCGCCTGTGGGCTCGACCGGCTCAACCTCCAGAACGAGATCGGGCGCCGGTTCGACCCCGACGAGCTCGTTCCCGAGGCCGGGCAAGGCGCACTGGCGCTTCAGGTCCGTGCCGGAGAGGAGCACCTCGCCGGGGCCGCCGACCATGCAGAGACGCGCAGGCGTGTCGAGGCCGAACGCAGCTGTGTCGCCCTCGTCGGCGGCGGCTGCCTCGCACCGGTCGCGGCCCATCACGACGGCGAGAAGCTGACGGCGCTCGTCGCCGCGGAGGACGGCAGCTGGGTCGAACGCCGTGCCGGCGACAATCCGCGAGAAGTGGCCGAAGCGCTGCTGAAGTTCGTCTCCGGCTGACATGCGCGTCGTCGTGACCCGCCCTCGCGACCAGGCCGAGCCGGTCGCCGCCGCACTCCGCGCAGCGGGGTTCGAGCCGGTCGTCTGTCCGCTGATCGAGATCGAGCCGATCGATGAAGACCCGATCGACGTCCGCGGCTACGACTGGGTCGTCGTGACGAGCGCCAACGGCGCGGCCGAGCTCGCACGCCGCCGGAGAGGCGAGCCCACGCGACTCGCTGCCGTCGGGGACGCCACGGCGGCAGCGCTCGCGGAGCACGGGATTCCTGCGGAGTTCGTACCTTCGGTCGCGTCGCAGGACGGCCTGCTCGCGGAGTTCCCGCAGCCGCCGGGACGGGTGCTCTTCGTCGGCGCCGAGGGTGCGCGCACACTGCTCGCCGAGCGGCTGCCCGCAGACTTCCGCGCGGTCTACCGGACGGTCGAGTCGCTGCCGGCGCAAGCGCCGGCCGGCGACCTCGTCCTGCTCGCCTCTCCATCTGCGGCGCACGCCTGGGCGAAGCTCGGGTCGCCGCTCCCCGCAGTCACGATCGGGCCGCAGACGACTGCCGAGGCGCGCGGGGCCGGCATCGAGGTCGTGGCCGAAGCGAAGACGCCGGACACCCGCGGCCTCGTAGACTCCGCCGCGGCGTGGCGCGACGCTTCATCACGTTCCTGACCGACTTCGGACTACAAGACGACTTCGTCGGCACCTGCCACGGAGTGATGAAGAAGATCGCGCCCGAGGTCGAGATCATCGACATCACGCATGGCATCTCACCGCAGGCTGTGCTCCAGGGCGCCCTCACGCTTGCCAACACCCTGCCGTTCATGCCGGAGGGCGTCCACCTCGCCGTCGTCGATCCCGGTGTCGGCGGCTCGCGCCGTGCGCTCGCCTTGCGCGACGGGCAGGGACGCATCCACGTCGGACCGGACAACGGGCTTCTGATTCCAGCCGTCGAGAAGCTTGGCGGCATCGCCGAGGCGCACGAGCTTGCGAATCCCGACTATGCGCTCGAGTCGGTGTCGCGAACGTTCCACGGCCGCGATCTCTTCTCGCCGGCGGCGGCCCACCTCGCGCTTGGTGTCCCACTCGCCGAGCTCGGCCCGCCCATCGATCCGGACGCGCTTGCGCGACTCGACGTGCCTCAGCCCGAGATCGGAACGACGCGCATCCTCTGCACCGTCGTTGCGATCGACCGTTTCGGGAACGTGCAGCTCAACCTCGACCGAACTCACCTGGAGGAGGCGGAGATCGTTCCAGGAACGCGGATCGAGCTGCAGGTCGGGACCGAGCGCTACTACGCGGTCGCCGCGCGCACCTTCGCGGACGCCCGGCCCGGCGAGATCATTCTGTACGAGGACGCGTACCGTAATCTCTCCATCGCGATCAACGGCGGCAGTGCTGCGGCCATGTTCGGGATCACGGAAGGGCAGGACGTGCGAATTCACCTGGACGCGTTGTGATTAAGAGCCTTCAAATGGCGGCCGGCCGGAAGTTCGCTCGCGTTACGACCGGTGCTGCGGTCCGCAGCCCGCGGCTCTGGCGGCTCTTCCGGCCGCTACTACGCAAGCAGTTCGATGCGATCGCACCCGTCTGGGACTCGATGCGCGACGACTTGACCTTCGCGCCCTACGAGGCCGCTCTCGACGGTGTCGATCCAACCCCTGGCCGGGTGCTCGACCTCGGCACGGGCACCGGCGCGGGCGCGTTCACGGTCGCGCGGCGCTTTCCGGATGCCGAAGTCGTCGGTGCGGACATCGCCGATCGAATGCTCGAAGTGGCCAGGACGAACACCCCCGCGGAGCTCGCCGGGCGGGTGCGGTTCGAGCACGCCGACGCGTCGGCGCTTCCGTACGACGACGCCTCGTTCGAGCTGGTCGCGCACGCGAACATGATCCCGTTCTTCGACGAGCTGGCCCGCGTGCTCAAGCCCGGGGGACAGACGGTGTTCGCGTTCTCGGGTGGCGCCGACACGCCGATCTTCGTTCCGGCCGAAAAGTTGCGTAGCGAACTTGCGCGCCGCGGTTTCACGGACTTTGCGGACTTCAGCGCCGGCAGGGGGACCGCGTTACTTGCCCGCAAGGGCGTGCGCACTTAAGCTTCGGCACACAGGTCGTTCGTGCGCGGTATCACCGGCGCGGACGACCTTCTTTTGCTGTTTAGTTTCGCTCGAGGATGACGTTGAACCCGCGCGCTTTCGCGTTGTCGCGGAACGTCGCCGCCTCGCGGTCGTCCTTGAAACCAGCGAGGAAGACCTCGAAACCGCCGCACGGATCGTTGCGGAACTTCAAGCCGGGAAATCCGGATGCAGCGGCACGGTTGACGAGCGCGTTCGCGCCGGCCCGATCGCGCTCGTGGCCGAAGACGGCCTCGAGGCGCCCGACCTCCTTGCCTTTGATGCACTCGAGGGTGAGGGGGAATCCTTCCGCGCGTGCCTCGCTCTGCAGGTCGACGCCCACGTCGAAGGTTTCGATTCCGCGCACGACGACCTTGAACCCGCTGCACTCCTCGATGATGTTGGCGTTGACGAAGCCGCGGCCGACGACCATGTTGCGGTACGTGATCGCCAGCGCATGCGTCTTGCGCCTGCCGAAGACCGCTTCCAGCCCGCTGGCGAACTCGACTCGCCCGCAGGCCTCCTGGCTGCGCACCTTGGTCGGTTCTCCCTTGGAGAGACCGTGGGCAGGAGCCAGGATTGCGATAACGCCGACGAACGCGGCCAGCGCGGAGAAGCGAGCGACCTTCACGGCGACAGTCGTACCAGACCGTCACGACGGCGGTCTCACTCTTAACGAATCCTTTAGAACCGCCCGCTCTCGCAGGCCGGAGAGTGGCGAGGGCCGGAATCGAACCGGCGACACCACGGTTTTCAGCCGTGTGCTCTACCAACTGAGCTACCTCGCCAAGCGGGGCGACAGTGTACCGGGGGGCTAGATCGCGGCCCGCGCGGCGGCGAGTCGGTCCACGAGCACGTCGACGAACTCGTCCTTGACCAGCACGGCGTCCGCGCCTGCTTCGCTGACCGCTTTGTGCAAGGCGGGATGATCGTCGCCCGTCAGTGCGATGACGCACATGCTCGGGTGGTCGCGGCGCAGGCGCGCGACCGCAGTGACGCCGTCCAGGCGCGGCATATGCAGGTCGATCACGACGGCGTCCGGCGAGAGCTCGTCCGCGAGCTCGATCGCGGCGAGCCCATCGAGCGCCCTGCCGACGACGGCAAGCTCGGGTTGACGGTCGATCAGTGGTGAAAGTGCCTCGAGGAAGGGCTCATCGTCGTCGGCAAGCAGAACCCTGATCGTGCCCGCCGAATCCGCCTTGTCCATGAAGCAGCAAGTTAGCCTTGTCGGCCGTGTCTTGGCAACCGGAGGAGAAAAGGAAGGTGGCGGTCATCGGCGCCGCGCTCGACCTGGGGGCAGGGCGTCGCGGTGTTGATATGGGACCATCGGCGATCCGCTATGCGGGTCTCGACGCCCGCCTAGGCGAACTCGGCTACGAGTACGTGGACCGCGGCAACGTCGAGACTCCCGTTGCCGAAGCCGTTCCGGTCGAGGACGAGCAGGCTCGGTTCCTCCCACAGATCAAGGAGATATCCGGACGAATAGCGCAGCTCGTCGCGCACGACACCCGTGAGGGGTACGTCCCGGTGGTGCTCGGTGGTGACCATTCGGTGGCCTTGGGCACGCTTGCGGGACTGCGAGAGGTCCACGGCCCTGGAGGTGTGGTCTGGATCGACGCGCACGGCGACCTGAACAGCCCCGAAACCAGCCCGAGCGGGAATGTCCACGGGATGGTGCTGGCGGCGGCGCTGGGGCTGGCCGGCGAGCGATTCGAGGAGGACGGCTGGGGGCTTCCTGCGATCGAGCCGGGACGGGTTGCGCTCGTCGGCGTCCGCGCGCTCGACGAAGGGGAGCGTGAGGTGTTGAGCCGGCTCGACGCGCGGGTGTTCACGATGAGCGACGTCGACCGACTCGGCGTCGAGCGGGCGATCCGCGAAGCGCTCACCCACGTCGCGGGGCCCGGCTTCGTGCACGTCAGCCTCGACATGGACGCGATCGACCCGGATGTGGCGCCCGGCGTGGGAACGCCCGTGCGCGGCGGTTTGTCCTACCGCGAAGCCCACCTCGCGATGGAGCTGGTGGCGGAGTCGGGGCTCACCTCGTCGTTGGACGTCGTCGAGGTCAACCCCATCCTCGACCGCGAGAACGAGACCGGCAAGCTCGCCGTCGAGCTCGTCGCAAGCGCGCTAGGAGCTCGGATCCTGTAGGAACCGTTCGACCGCGTCCGCGGTCTGCTCGTAGGCGTCCCAGTAGACAATGTGTCCGCCGGGCACCTCGACGACCTCGAGCAACTTGCCGAGCGCGACCCGGTACGCGTCGATCTGATCTTCCCGCACGAGACCGAACTCGCCGGCGTGGACGAGCAAGGTCGGGACGCGCAGAGTCTCCGGCGGCGGTGGCGGAGTCGTGAGCTCGCCATACATCGAAACGACCGCGGCCTGGCAGTAGCGGAACCGCCACCGGCCGTCGGGGTGCTGTACCAGGTGCCCGCGCAGCTCTTCCTCCAGATGCTCGCGCGGGGTCGGCGCGCCCGTCGCGAGCCGTTCCACGATCGCATTCTCGGCCGAATCGAACGAGCGATCAGCACGCTCCCGTTCGGCGAAGTCGAATCCGACGTGCGGCAGAAGCTGGATCGCAGGATCGAGCAGTGCGGCGCGCTCGATGCGGTCCGGTGCGAGCGCCGCCAGCTCAAGGATGAGCCGGCCGCCGAACGAGTGGCCGATCCACTGCGCACGGCGTACTCCGGCCGCGTCGAGCGTCTCGAGCATGTCGTGTGCGTGAGTGGCGAAGGTCCACGGTGGTTCCCAGCCGGAGTTCCCATGCCCGCGCAGATCCGGAGCCAGAACGCGGAAGCGCGCGAGCCGCTCCTCGGCGAGCCTGCGAAAGCGGCGTCCGTGCGCGTTCACGCCGTGGAGGCAGACGACCGGGGGCGCGGACGGATCGCCCCATTCGTGCAGGTTGAGCTCCATCAGCGCTCCTGCGCGAGCGCGGTGACCACCTCGCCGGGATCCCCGCGGAAGACGACGTCCGCCTTCTGCTCCATCCCTGTACCGCCGCCGACCGACACGATCACCGCCGACTTGACGATCCCGGTCAGCTGCTCGAAGTCGCCGGGGACGCCGACGGCGATGAGGACGCGCGGCGCGACCGGGCGGCCGTACAGCCCGATCTGGCGGTTGCTGGGAAGGTCACCACGCGCGCAAATCTCCCATGTCCCTCCGAAGGCGACTCCTTCGGGAACCCAGCCCGCCGGTGCGTCCGGCCCGAGCAGTACGACTACATCACTCTCGTCGAGGTCGAACGCAGGTGCGCTCCTGCGTTCCACGAGAGCGGAACGAGCCTCGGGCAATGCCCCGAGCTCGAAGCGCTCGACTCTCGCCGTCCGGTCGCGTGGCTCGAGCACGCTGAACATCCTCGGCCGCACGGTCGCGAGCTGCGGCGTCGTTGCTCCCATGATGACCGAGACGATGTTCCCGCCGTACGCGGGCTTCGTCTGAATGAGTCGGCCCCCCCGGTCGATGCCGAGGTTCACGCAGTCGCCCGTCATGCCGAGCTCGAGTTCTCCTGCCGCTCGCGGGCCCATGTCTCGGCCGTTCGCCGTCGCCGGAATCGTCAGGACGTGTGGTCGCAGACTGCGCAGAACCTGAACGAGCGCTGCGGCCCAGAGCTCTGGGTGATAGCCGTCGAGTCGCTCGTCGTCGACCACCACGACACGCTCGGCGCCGTGCCTACCGAGGGTCTCGGCGACGGCGCTTGCGTCCTTGCCCATGACGAGCGCGACACTCTCCCCGCCGAGCTTGCCTGCGAGCTCGCGGCTCTTTGCGATCAGCTCGAGCGAGGTCCTGGTGGCGCGGCCGTCCACGGTCTCGACGAAGCTCCAGGCGTCGTAGCTCTTGCCCGGCCGCTCGCCCAGGCGTTCCGGCTTCTCCCATTGCGTCGCCTCCTGAGGACGTTCAGCGAGGAGCTCGCGCACGTTGAGGCCCACCTCCTCAGCGCTCTTCGCGCGCTTGCGGGCGCGTTCCGGGGTGACGTCGCGCACGGCGAGCACGCGTGTCGGCGAGCCGGTCTGGCCGAAGCGCTTGTCGTACTCGTGCACCTCACCGACGAGATCGGCTGCGGTCCAGACCTCGATCCTGCCGTCGCGCCGGCCCTCCGCTTCCAGTGCCCGTGCGAGCGAGAGCACGACCGGACCGTCGAGCTCGTAGGTCTCGTTGCCGGAGTCCGTCTCACGGGTTGCGCGCAGGCGGCCGTTCGTGACCTGGCTCTCGACGACGCCGGTCAGATGGGGCCAGCCGAGGAACGCCGCGGTTTCGGGCGGCACCTGCCAGGTCTCGGAGTCCACGGTCTTGCGCCCGCAGAGCACGAGATCGACCTGGCCTTCCTTCTGGATCGCCAACGCGAGCGTTCGCGACGTGCCGATCGTGTCGGCGAGCGCGAACACACGGTCGGAGAGGTGGATGCAGCGATCGGCGCCGAGTGCGAGGCACGTCTGCAAGGCGCTCTCAGCCTGCGGCGGGCCCATCGTCATCGCGATCACCTCGCCGCCCCCTTGCTTCTCCTTCAACTCGACCGCATACGTGACCGCGCCGGCGTCGAAGGGGTTCAGCAGGAGTGGCACGCCCTCTCGCCGTAGAGACTTCGTTTCGGGATCGAACTCGATGGAATCCGGTCGCGGAACCTGCTTGACGAGGCAGACGATCTTCACCTGTGGGAGCCTAGCCCGGAGTGCTCGCTGTTCTGTACGACATCCACGGCAACCTGATCGCGCTCGAGGAGGTGCTACGGGACGCGGAAGCCGCCGGCGCGGACGCCTATCTGCTGGGCGGCGACTTCGCTTCCTGGTCGCCCTGGCCACTCGAGACGGTCGAGCGCCTGCGCGCGCTGCCGAACACGACGTGGATTCGCGGCAACGGCGAGCGCTGGCCCCGCGAGCCGCCGCAGGACCGACCGGAGGTCCTCGAGGCTCTCGAGCAAGGTGACTCGGGGCTTGGCACCGAAGAGGGTTGGCTGTACTCCCTCCAGGCACAGCACGAGCTCGGGGGTGTCCTCTACGTGCACGGCTCGCCGCTCTCGGACGTCGAAAGCTTTCCGCGCGAGCCGCACGACGACGACGAGCGAATGCTGAACGGCATTCACGACCAGACGGTCGTCTTCGGTCACAGCCATCTGCAGTTCCAACGTCCCGGGCCGAACGGCACGCGGCTCGTCAATCCGGGCAGCGCCGGCATGCCGCTCGACGGCGACGTACGCGCGGCCTACGCGCTGCGCCACGATGACGGCGAGTTCGAGTTCCGTCGCGTCGAGTACGACACCGAACGCGTCGCGCAGGCATGGGAGTCGCTCGGGAACGACTTCGGCAAGTTCGCAGCGAAGCGGATCCGCCGCGGGTCGGACTGACGTGCGTTACTCGGCCTCTTCGCCGTTGCCCGACGGCTCGTAGTACGTCGTTCCCTTCAGCTCGTCCGGCAGGTAATCGACCTCGAATCCTTCCGGATCGGAGTGCGGGTAGACGTACCCCTCCCCGTGGCCGAGCTGCCGCCCGTACCAGCTGGCGTCACGGAGCTCCTTCGGCGGCCGGATGTTGCCTCGCTCCTGGACGTCTTTCGTCGCCCGCTTGATCGCGTCGTAGCTCGCGTTCGACTTCGGCGCTCGTGCCAGGTAGATCGCGGCCTGCGAGAGATTCAGCCGCGCCTCGGGCAACCCGACGTGCTCGACCGCCTGGGCGGCGGCGACAGCGACGAGGAGCGCACGTGGATCTGCGTTGCCGATGTCCTCGGAGGCGAGCACGATCATGCGGCGGGCGATGTAGCGCGCGTCCTCGCCGCTCTCCAGCATCGCTGCGAGGTAGTAGACGCTCGCGTTCGGGTCGGAGCCCCGCATCGACTTGATGAACGCCGAGATGAAGTCGTAGTGCGCGTCGGCGGCCTTGCTGTACAGAAGCGGCCGCTTCCGCGCGGCGTCCTCGACGTGCGCTTCGGCCACCGGCTCGCCGGCGGCCTGCGCGGTCTGGACTGCCAGCTCGACGATGTTGTACACGGAGCGTGCGTCCCCGCCCGCCCGCGTGGCGATCAGCCCGAGCAGCTCGGGAGGGATCTTCGCGCCAAGCGCAGCCGCTCCGCGTCGCGCGACCGTCTCGAGCTCTTCTACCGAAAGCGGCTCGAGCTCGTACACCTGGGAGCGCGAGAGCAGCGCCGAGTTGACCTCGAAGTAGGGGTTCTCCGTCGTCGCGCCGATGAGCGTGATCACGCCCTCCTCGACTCCGGGCAGGAGCGCATCCTGCTGCGCCTTGTTGAAGCGGTGGATCTCGTCGAGGAACAGGATCGTTCGCTGCCCATGCGCTCCCAGGCGCTCGCGCGCGCCCGCGAGGACCTCTCGTACCTGGGCCACCGTCGCCGAGACTGCCGAGAGCTCCGCGAAGGCTGCTCCGGTCATGCTCGCGATGATCCGCGCGAGCGTCGTCTTCCCCGTTCCCGGCGGGCCGTAGAAGATCGCCGACCGGACGCGATCCTCCTCGATCGCCGCCCGCAGCGCGGACCCCTCGCCCAGGACCTGCCGCTGCCCCACGAACTCCTCCAGTGTCTCCGGTCGCATGCGTAGCGCGAGCGGCGCCACGTCCGGGAGGCGCTGCTTCGCGGCGTCGGAGAACAGGTCGCTCACTGCAGGAGAAGTATGCTCCGCAGGCCCTTGGCGACCGAGACGCACGAGGATTTCTCAGAGCCGATCCTGCCCGGTCCGGGCGCGTCGGACTACGAGCGCTACCTGCGTACCGACGAGCTGCTCGCGCTCCAGAAGACGCCCGAGGAGCAGACGCACCCGGACGAGTTGCTCTTCCAGACCGTCCACCAGTCCTCGGAGCTCTGGCTCAAGCTCGGGACCTCCGAAGTGGCGCGTGCGACCGAGCACCTTCGTGCCGGCGAGATCGCGCCGGCGCTACGGCTGCTCAGGCGCGCCTCGCTCTGCCTGCAATTCATCACACGCCAGCTCGACATGCTCGAGCAGATGTCGCCCTGGGAGTACCAGACCATCCGGCGTGTGCTCGGACACGGCAGCGGCTTCGACTCGCCCGGTTTTCGCGACGTCCGGCGTGTGACGCCGCCGCTCGGCGCGGCCTTCGAGGAAGCGGTCGGCGCGGCCGGGCTCGACCTCGTCGAGGTGTACGTGCAGGCGCGCGACCACGAGGACCTCTACCAGCTCGCGGAGGCGCTGGTCGAGTGGGACGAGCGGATCACGATGTGGCGCATCCGCCACTACAAGGTCGTCGCGCGCATCATCGGCGACCAGGTCGTCGGCACGCAGGGCACTCCGGTGGAGGTGCTCGGGAAGATGATCCATCACAACTTCTTCCCGGCTCTGTGGCGCGCGCGCAATCAGTTGACCGCACGTGCAAAGGAGGAAGAGGACTGATGGCCTTTCAGGAGCTGAAGCAACGTCAGAGTGAAATGTGGGGCTCCGCGCCGTTCGAGAACGTCGCGAATCAGATTGCGAACATCCACGACCACCTCGTCGCCGAGCTGGCGCCGCGGGCGGGAGAGCAGTGGCTCGACGTCGGTACCGGGACCGGCGGTGTCGCGGTGCGCGCCGCGCGAGCCGGCGCTCAGGTGACGGGCTCGGATCTCTCGCCGGTGCTGATCGAGACCGCGAAGCGGCTGGCGCAGGAAGAAGGGCTCGAGATCGACTACGAGGTCGGCGACGCCGAGCAGCTCCCGTATGCGGATGCGAGCTACGACGTCGTGTCCTCGAGCTTCGGTGCGATGTTCGCGCCAGATCACGCCGCCGTCGCGGGGGAACTGGCGCGGGTTACCCGCCCAGGCGGACGCATCGGCCTGACGACGTGGGATCCCGACGGCGGGATCGGCGAGTTCTTCAAGATGCTCAGCCAGTTCCAGCCCCCGCCCCCGGAGGGAGCAGGCAACCCGCTGGACTGGGGCCGTGAGGAGCACGCACGGGAGTTGCTCGGAGACGACTTCGAGCTCAGGTTCGTGCACGGTCAGGATCCGCAGGTCGGCGAGTCAGGCGAAGAGATCTGGCAGCTCTTCGTCACGTCGTTCGGTCCTGTGAAGACGTTGTACGCCTCGCTCGACGAACCGCGTCGCGCGGAGTTGCACAACGCCTACGTCAAGCATCTCGAAGAGCATCGGCAAGGCGGCAAGATCGAGGCTCCGCGCGAGTACCTGATCATCCTCGGTACGCGGCGCTGATGGCAGCCGTTTCTCTCAGCAACGAGGTCACTGAGCTGCTCCAGGAGCTCATCCGCGTCGACACCACGAATCCGCCGGGGAACGAGACGGCCGCCGCCGAGCTCTTGCGTGCGTATCTCGAGGAGAGCGGCGTGGCCTGCGAGCTCATCGCGAGGGTGCCGGAACGCGCGAACCTCGTCGCCCGCATCCCCGGCACCGGTGACGGGCCGACGCTGCTCTTCCTCTCGCACACGGACGTCGTCCTCGCGGACGCCGCCGAATGGTCCGCCGACCCCTTCGGCGGCGAGCTCCGCGACGGCGAGGTCTGGGGCCGCGGTGCGCTCGACATGAAGGGACAGGTCGCCGCCAGTGCGGTCGCGATCGCTTCCCTCGCACGGGACGGCTTCGAGCCCGCCGGCGATCTGATCTTCGCGGCGACCGCCGACGAGGAGGTCGGTGCGGGCTTCGGCGCGCAGTGGTTGTGCGAGGCGCATCCCGACGCAGTCCGCTGCGACTACCTGATCAACGAAGGCTCGGGTGACCGGCTCGAGCTCGGCGGGAAGCCGTTCTACATCTGTTCCGTCGCGGAGAAGATGAGTGCGCCGTTCCTCGTGCGCGTCCGCGGACGCAGCGGTCATGCGTCGATGCCGGGCATCGCCGACAACGCGCTCGTAAAGGCTGCGCCGATGATCACGGCGCTCGGCGAGTATCAACCCGAGCGCAGGCTGACACCCGAGGTCGAGGCGCTGCTCGAGACGGTGACCGGCGAGAAGCCGAGTACTCCGGACGAGGCGCTCGAGCGGGCCCGCGCCATCGGCCAGACGTTCGCCGAGATGGTCGAGCCGCTGCTGGCGATGACGTTGTCGCCGACGATGGTGTCCGCGTCGCAGAAGCGCAACGTCATTCCCGCGATCTGCGACGTGACGGTGGACTCGCGCCTGCTGCCGGGAATGTCGCCCGACGAACAGCACGAGGTCGTGCGCGGGATCCTGGGCGACGCTGAGTACGAGCTCGAGGTGCTGGAGTCGCACGGCGGGACGCGCTCGCCGATCGAGACGCCTCTGTGGGACGCGGTCGCCTCCTGGGTGCAGGAAGTCGAGCCCGAGGCGAAGCCGGCGCCGATCTGCGTGGCGGGCTTCACGGACAGCCACTGGTTCAGGGAGGGCTTCGGCGCGGTCGCCTACGGCTTCTTCCCGGCCCGGGCGATGGACCTCGAGGTGGCCGCC